>PPYF01114228.1_pt1 | contig 33106 bp, 34 predicted proteins | sample 1559871 | NCBI WGS metagenome assembly PPYF01 (sample SAMN08240021, study PRJNA423297) | Human gut metagenome, whole genome shotgun sequencing project.
GACGCTGCCGGTGCTCACCGGCGGGGCATATCTGCACATCGGCAAAGACGCCCCCGCTCCCTACGAGGCGGACGCCCGGGAGTGCCTGGCTCTCTTCGGCTCCTCCAGCCCCTCCTACCTGATTTTGCAGTCCCTGGATTATTGCAACGCCCGCCTGGCCGGGGACTTCCCCGCCCAGCTGGCGGAGACGTGCCGCAAGGTGGAGGCCCTCAAAACCCACCTGCGAGAGCAGGGCATCCCCCTGCGGGGAACGGAGCCCATGAAGATCGTGGTGGACGCGGCCGCCGGGGGCCTGGACGGCCGGGAGCTGGCGGAAATCCTGCGTCGCCACGGCGTGGAGCCGGAGTACGCAGACCCGGACGCCCTGGTGCTGATGCCCGCTGTCGACACACCCGAGGCAGACCTTGTCCGGGTGGAGGAGGCTCTCTCTTCCGTTGTCCTTGGTACCCCCCGTCTCCCTCTGGCCCTGCCCCACGCCGGGCGGCAGGTTCTCACGCCCCGTCAGGCCATGCTCTCCCCCCGGGAGCACGTGGCGGCAGAGGCGGCCGCGGGGCGGGTGTGCGCCGGGGCCGCCGTGTCCTGTCCTCCTGCCATCCCCATTGCGGTAATGGGGGAGGAGATCACCCGGTCGGGCGCGGATCTCATGGCCCGTCTGGGCATTACACAAGTGCCGGTTGTGCGGAAAGCGTAATCGTTTTTTCGTCAAACTTTCCCATAAATCTTGACAGTTTTGTTTGCGGGCGGTATCATTCTTTCAATACGGCCACTTCCCCCTCGGCCGAACTACCCATGGATTCAGGGAGGACTTTCTATATGGATAAACAGGTGAAACGGATCGGCGTCCTCACCAGCGGCGGCGACGCCCCCGGCATGAACGCCGCAGTGCGGGCTGTGGTACGGACGGCCGTGGGCCGCGGTATCGACTGCGTGGGCATCCGCCGGGGCTGGAACGGCCTCATCAACAGCGACTTTTTCCCCATGGACGCCTCCAGCGTCAGCCACATCATCGACAAGGGCGGCACCATGCTCTATACCGCCCGCAGCATGGAGTTCATGGAGCCTGCCGGCCGGGCCAAGGCCCTGGCCACCTGCAAGCTGCTGGGTCTGGACGGCATCGTGGCCATCGGCGGCGACGGTACCTTCCGGGGCGCCCTGGCCCTGAGCCGCCAAGCGGCGGAGTCTGGAGAACATCTGCAAGTGGTGGGCATCCCCGCCACCATCGACAACGACATCGGCTGCTCCCACTACACCATCGGCTTTGACACCGCCTGCAACACCGCCATCGAGTGCATCGACAAGCTGCGGGACACCATGCAGTCCCACGAGCGCTGCTCCGTGGTGGAGGTCATGGGCCGCCATGCCGGATATCTGGCGCTGTACGTGGGCATTGCCGTGGGCGCCACCGCCGTGCTGATCCCCGAGCGGCCGGTGGATTTTGAAGAGGACATCGTGGAAAAGATCCGCCGGGCCCGCCTCTCCGGCTCCACCCACTACATGGTAGTGGTGGCGGAAGGCGCCGGCAGCGCCGTGGAGATCGGCAAGCGCATTCACGATGCCGTGGGCATCGATCCCCGTGTGACGGTGCTGGGCCACATCCAGCGGGGCGGCTCCCCCTCCGCCCGGGACCGGGAGACTGCCAGCCGAATGGGCTATGAGGCTGTGAAGGTCCTCAGCGAGGGCAAGGGCAACCGGGTCATCGCCACCCAGGACGGCCGCATTGTGGATCTGGATATGGAAGAGGCCCTGCAGATGACCAAAACCCTGGAGATGGAGCGCTACCAGGTGCTGGAGGCTCTGACCAACAGCCGCCGTCCCGCGGAGCTGTAACCTTACATCACATAAAAATCCCGCCTGTTTCTGCAACAGGCGGGATTTTTTCTTTGTATCAGCCGGCAATCTTCTCCCGGATCAGCCGCCCCATCTCCCGGCAGCCTACCAGCTTGCCGCCGCCCAGGAGGATGTCGCCGCAGCGCCAGCCCTCCTTCAGCACGGCGTCCACGGCCGCCTCCACGGCGTCGGCCTCAGCAGCCATATCGAAGCTGTAGCGCAGCATCATGGCGGCGGAGAGGATGGTGCCGATGGGGTTGGCCTTGTCCTGCCCGGCAATATCCGGGGCGGAGCCGTGGATGGGCTCGTAAAGTCCCCGGGTTCCCTCTCCCATGCTGGAGGAGGGGATCATACCGATGGAACCGGTGATCTGACTTGCCTCGTCGGAGAGGATGTCGCCGAAGAGGTTCTCCGTCACCAGCACGTCGAACTGGCTGGGGTCCCGGACGATCTGCATGGCGGCGTTATCCACATACATGTGGAGAAGTTCCACGTCGGGATACTCCGCCGCCACCTCCGTCACCACCCGGCGCCACAGCCGGGAGGTATCCAGCACGTTGGCCTTGTCCACGGAGGTCACCCGGTGGCGGCGCTTGCGGGCCATCTGGAAAGCCACATGGGCCACCCGGCGGATCTCATGCTCCGTATAGGACATGATGTCGGTGGCCTTGTCCTCCCCGTCCACATGAGCGGTGGCGTGCTCGCCAAAGTATACGCCGCCGATGAGCTCCCGCACCACCACGAAGTCGATGCCCCGGGCGGCGATGTCCAGACGCAAGGGGCAGGCAGCAGCGAGGTCCTGGAACATCCGGGCGGGCCGGACGTTGGTATAGAGCCCCATGGCGCCCCGGAGCTTCAGAAGGCCCCGCTCCGGGCGGTTTGCGGAGGGCTGGGCATCCCACTTGGGACCGCCCACCGCGCCCAGCAGCACGCTGTCGGAGGCCAGGCAGGTCTCCAGGCTACTTTCCGGCAGGGGCACGCCGAAGGCGTCGATGGCACAGCCGCCCATGGGGGCTTCCCGGTAGGTAAAGGTGTGGCCGAATTTCTTGGCCACGGCGTCCAGGACGCCGATGGCTTCACCCACGATCTCCGGGCCGATGCCGTCGCCCCGGATCACGGCAATGGTCTTGTTCATTTTGCCGCCTCCCGTGCTTTCAAAGATGCCATCAATCCCCCCTGGGCGATCATGTCCTTGATGAAGGGGGGGAAGGGCTCTGACTGATAGGTCTCTCCCTTGGTGTGGTTGGTGATGACGCCGGTGTCGAAGTCCACGGACACCTCATCCCCCTCCGCGATGCCGTCGCTGGCGGCGGGGCACTCCAAAATGGCCAGACCGATGTTGATGGCGTTGCGGTAGAAGATCCGGGCGAAGGTCTTGGCGATGACGCAGGAGACGCCGCTGGCCTTGATGGCGATGGGGGCGTGCTCCCGGGAGGAGCCGCAGCCGAAGTTCCAGCCCGCCACGATCAGATCACCGGGGCGGCATTTTTTTGCAAAGTCCTTGTCGATATCCTCCATGCAGTGGGCCGCCAGTTCCTTGGGATTTTGGGTCGCCAGGTACCGGGCGGGGATGATGACGTCCGTGTCCACGTGGTCGCCGTAGCGGTGGACAATTCCATGTGCGTTCATTTCGTGCAAACCTCCTCGGGATGGCAGATATGGCCCGCCACGCCGGAGGCGGCGGCCACGGCCGGAGATGCCAGGTAGACTTCACTGTCCACATGGCCCATGCGGCCCACAAAGTTGCGGTTGGTGGTGGAGACACAGCGCTCCCCGGCTGCAAGGCAGCCCATGTGGCCGCCCAGGCAGGGACCGCAGGTGGGGGTGGAGACGATGCACCCGGCGTCCAGGAAGATATCGGTGTAGCCCCGCTTCATGCACTCCCGGTACACCGTCTGGGTGGCGGGGATCACGATGCCCCGGACCCCCGGCGCCAGGTGGCGGCCCCGGAGGACCTCCGCTGCGGCGGCCATGTCCGGCAGCTGGCCGTTGGTGCAGGAGCCGATGACGATCTGGTCGATGGCGATGTCGTGCCCCTCCCGGGCGCTGTGGGCATTTTCCGGCAGGTGGGGATAGGCCACGGTGCAGTCCACCTCCGAGAGGTCGATCTCCACGGTGCGGGCATATTCCGCGTCGGGGTCCGCCTCAAAGGCGGTCCAGGGACGGTCTACCCGGCCCTCTACGTAGGCCCGGGTCACGTCGTCCACCGGGAAGATGCCGTTCTTGGCACCGGCCTCGATGGCCATGTTGCAGATGGTGAGCCGGTCGTAGATGGTCAGCTCCGCCACACCGGGGCCCGTGAACTCCAGGGACTGGTACAGCGCGCCGTCCACGCCGATCCTGCCGATGAGGGTGAGGATCACGTCCTTGCCGGAGACGTAGGGACGCAGCTTCCCGGTGAGCACCACCCGGATGGCGGCAGGCACCTTGAACCAGGTCTCCCCTGCCGCCATGGCGGCGCCCATATCCGTGGAACCCACGCCGGTGGAGAAGGCGCCCAGGGCTCCGTAGGTGCAGGTGTGGGAGTCTGCACCGATGACCGCCTCGCCGGGGGCTACCAGGCCCTGTTCCGGCAGCAGGGCGTGCTCGATGCCCATGGTGCCCACATCGTACCAGTGGTCGATGTCGAATTTCCGGGCAAAGGTGCGGCACTGCTTGCACTGGGTGGCGGCCTTGATGTCCTTGTTGGGGGTGAAGTGGTCCATCACCAGGGCGATGCGGCTCTTGTCAAAAACCTTGTCGAAGCCTGCCGCCTCAAACTCGTTGATGGCTACCGGGGTGGTGATGTCGTTGCCCAGCACCAGATCCAGTTTGGCCTGGATCAGCTGGCCGGGGCGGACGGAATCCAGGCCCGCGTGACGGGCCAGGATCTTTTGTGTCATTGTCATTCCCATGTTCTTCTTGCTCCTTTGTTTACGCGGTGGCTTCCATCATCTTGTTGATGCCGTTGACATAGGCACGGATGGAGGACTCAATGATATCGGTGGAGAGGCCGGTGCCGGTGAAGGTATCGCCGCTGGGGGACTCCAGCTTCACCACGGCCTCGCCGATGGCGTCCTCACCGTCGGTGACGGCGTTGAGGCTGAAGCTCTCCAGCCGGATATCCATACCCAGCATCCGGTTGATGGCTTTGAAGGAGGCGTCCAGCGGGCCGGAGCCAATGGCCACCTCTTCCAGCTCCTCCCCGTCCCGGCGCAGCCGTACGCAGGAGGTGTTGGGCACGCCGTCGCCGGCGTTGACCACATGGCTGACCAACTGGCATGCGGTGTTGGCGGCGTTGCGGCGGTGGAGCACCAGGGCCTCGATATCCGCCGCAGTGATGTTCTTCTTCTTGTCTGCCAGGTCTTTGAAACGGGTGAAGACCTGATCCAGCTCCTCATCCGTGAGCTCATAGCCCATGGAGATGAGCTTCTCCCGCAATGCGTGCTTGCCGGAGTGCTTGCCCAGGACCATGGTGTTGCGGGGAATGCCCACATCGGCGGAGTTCATGATCTCGTAGGTCTGGGCGTTGGCGATGACACCGTGCTGGTGGATGCCGGACTCATGGGCAAAGGCATTGGCACCCACGATGGCCTTGCTGGGCGGGATGGGTACGCCGGTGATGTTGCTCAGGAGTTTGCTGGAGCGGTAGATCTGGCGGGTATTGATGCCCGTCTCCGCCTGATAGAAGTCCTTACGGGTGTGGATGGCCATAACCACCTCTTCCAGGCTGGCGTTGCCCGCCCGCTCGCCGATGCCGTTGACGGTGCACTCCACCTGGGTGGCGCCCGCCTGGATGCAGGCCAGGGTGTTGGCCACCGCCATGCCCAGATCGTCGTGGCAGTGGACGGAGATGTCGGTATTCTCCACGCCCACCACGTGCTCTTTCAGGTAGCGGATCAGCTCGCCCATCTCCTGGGGCGTGGAATAGCCCACGGTGTCTGGGACGTTGAGGGTGGTGGCGCCGGCGGCCACGGCGTTGGAATAGCACTGGGCCAGGAAAGCCGGCTCGGAACGGGAGGCATCCTCGGCGGAGAACTCGATGTCCTGGCAGAAGGACTTGGCGTAGGACACCATCTCCGTGATGCTCTGGAGGACCTGCTCCCGGGTCATCTTCAGCTTATACTCCATGTGGATGTCGCTGGTGGCGATGAACACGTGGATCCGGGGGTGCCGGGCATCCTTCACAGCGTTCCAGGCGGCGTCGATGTCCCCCTTGGTGCAGCGGGCCAGGCTTGCCACGGTGCACTCCTTGGCAACAGCGGCGATGGCCTGCACGCTCTTGAAGTCCATGGGAGAGGCGATGGCAAAGCCCGCCTCAATGACGTCCACGCCCAGGGCTTCCAGCTGTTTGGCCATTTCGATCTTTTCAGAGAGGTTCATGCTGCAGCCAGGAGACTGCTCGCCGTCCCGGAGAGTCGTGTCAAAAATCTTGATGCGCTTCATAACTGTATCCTCCTGCGTTTCATCAAAACCGGTGACCGGTCTGGTTATTGGGGCAACAAAAAAAGCCTTCGTCTCTTTTGTAAAAGAGACGAAAGCCTGAACTTCCGCGGTACCACTCTCATTGACAGATCATCTGCCCGCTTTCGGCATCAGCACAGTAACGCTGTGCGAATCCCGCCTCTTTGGTAACGGTGAGGAAACCCGTTTTCACCTAACCCCCGAAGGAGGGCTCAGCAAAAATACTCAAGGGCCAGTGACATCCCTCCGCTGTGCATTGCCTCGCAGCAACCGGCAACTCTCTGAAGCGTCCCGGGGGGATTTTCTCCCTGTCATCGTATCTCGGTTATTCTGTTGCTGAAATCTAAAATACAGGACCGGGGACGATTTGTCAAGGGAAAATTTTGACGGGCAGACATCCTTCCCCTCTCCCGCCGGAAGAAAAAACAGGGCCGCGCTCCTAAAGAACGCGGCCCTGCTGAGGCATGTCTTACACGTAGTTGCACACGCGGGCAATGGCCATCTCGGTGAAGCCCAGGGACTCCGCCTTGGTCTGCTTGCCGCTGGCGGTCTCCACCACCATCTTCAAAAGATCGTCGCCCAGCTCTTCCAGCGTCTTCTCGCCGTAGATCAGGGGAGAGGCATCCAGGTCGATGTTGTCCTCCATCTTGGCGAAGGTCAGCTTGTTGCCGGTGATCTTGATGACAGGGGCGATGGGGTTGCCGGTGGGCGTACCCCGTCCGCTGGAGAACACCACCACCTGGGCGCCGCCGGCCACCATGGCCGCCACGGAGGAGGGGTCGTTGCCCGGGGTGTCCATGATGACCAGACCCTGCTTGGGCTCTACCTGCTTGGCGTAGTCATACACGGCATTGACAGGGCTGTGGCCGCCCTTGTGGATGCAGCCCAGGGACTTCTCCTCCAGGGTGGTGATGCCGCCGGCCTTGTTGCCGGGAGAGGGGTTGCCCTCCCGAACTTCCTCACCTACCAGCTGCAGGGCCTTCTCGTAGCGGTGCACGATCTCAAAGATGCGGTCGTGAACCTCGGGCGTGGCAGCCCGGCGGGCCAGGATATGCTCTGCGCCGATGAACTCCGTGGTCTCGGAGAGGATGGAGGTGCCGCCGGCAGCCACAACGAGATCACTCATCTGGCCGATGACGGGGTTGGCAGCCAGGCCGCTGGTGGGATCGGAGCCGCCGCACTCGGTGCCCACGATCAGCTCGGAGATGGGGAACTCCTCCTTCTGGAGCAAAGAGGCCTCCGCCACCATCTCCTTGGCATAGCGCACAGCCAGGTCCACTGCCTTCAACGTGCCGCCGGCCTCCTGGATGATGACCTGCTTGATGGGCTTGTTGGTACGCTCCTGGATGGCCTTCACCACCAGATCCATCTGGCAGTTCTCACAGCCCAGGGACACCACCACAGTGCCGTAGATGTTGGGGTTGGCGGCGTAGCCGGCCATGACGTCCATGGTCAGCTGCTGGTCGGAAGCCACCTGGGAGCAGCCCTGCTGGTTGTTGAAGGTGACGCTGCCCACCACCTGCTGGGCAATGATGCGGGTGGTGTCGGAAGCGCAGACGCTGGCAGGCAGGATCAAAACCTTGTTGCGCACGCCGACCCGTCCGTCGGGACGCTTATAGCCGAAAAAAGTCATGTTTCTTCCTCCCTCTTACTCTTTTGCTTCCAGATTCTCCCGGTGGCCCTCCACGTTGTGGACGTGGACATGCTCACCGGCCTTGATGTCACAGGCAGCCACACCGATGTGCTCGCCGTACTTGACCACCGGCTCGCCCTTGGCGATATCCCGGGTGGCCAGCTTGTGGTAGATGGTGATATCCTCCAGCGCCGTTACAGACGCCTCTTTGCCGCCGGCAACCCACACGGCAGCCGTACCCTTGGCAATGGGTTCAATGGCCACAGCCACATTGTCCTTGGGATCAATGATCATTGCATTGCGCATTGTTTCTATCTCCTTTTCGCTGCAAAATCTGCGTAAAGTCCGGAGTTACAGGGGGATGACCAGGGCACCGATCAGGGCCAAGATGAAGATGCACACGGAGGAGATGAAGGAGCCCAGCGTGTAGGTCTTCAGGCCGCCGATAACGGTGAGGCCGGACATGTTGGTGGCCACCCAGAAGCCGGAGTCGTTGACGTGGCCGATGGAGTTGCCGCCGGAGAGGCAGGCCAGGGCGATCCACACGGGATGGCAGCCGATGGCGGGGGCAATGGTGGCCATGATGCCCATGGAGGTCATGCCGGCCACGGTGCCGGAGCCCTGGGCCACACGGAAAATCAGGCCGATGCCGTAGGCCAGGAACATGGCGGGAACCACGGAGGTGGTGTCGGTGCCCAGCAGGCCCACGATGGCATCACCGATGCCGGTGGCGGTAATGACGGAGGCGAAAGAACCGCCTGCGCCGGTGATCAGCAGCACCACGCCGGCGCTCTTGAGGGCCTCGCCGGCGGACTCCTCCAGGTGGTCACGGCCGATGTAAGGCAGGCTCACCAGGTAGGCGCCCAGGGTGCCCAGCAGCATGGCGATGAGCTTGTCGCCCAGGAAGTCGCAGATGACGGGAGCTTCCTCAAACAGGGCGCCGCCCAGGGTGCCGAAGAGGATGCAGACAACGGGGATGATGATGGGCAGCAGAGCCATGAACATGGAGGGCTTGGGCTTGCCGTTGTCCTGGGCGTCACGGGCAGAGAGCAGCTCGCTGGTGACGTTGGAGCTGTGGTTGACGTCCTTTTCCTCGTTCCAGATGCCGCGGTCATGGATCTTGATGAACAGGAAGTCGGACACCAGCACGGTGATGAAGCCCACCACCAGGCCCACGATCAGCATAATGCCCAGATCGAAGCCGAAGATATCGGCGGCAGCCAGGGGGTTGGGAGTGGGAGGCACCACGCAGTGGGCGGTGGTGGCGCCGATGGTCAGGCAGCCGGTGACGTAGCACATCTTCATGTTGATCTTGGCGGCGATGGTGATGCCGATGGGGATCAGGATGATGAAAGTAACGTCAAAGAACACGGGGATGGAGAGGATGAAGCCTGCAAGGCTCAGTCCCCAGATGGCCTTCTTCTCCGGGAAGGAGGAGACCAGCTTGTCAGCGATGACAGAGGCAGCGCCGCTGTCGCTCATCAGCTGGCCCAGGATGGTGCCGAAGCCCACCGGAAGGCCGATGCTGGTCATCATGCTGCCGAAGCCCGAGGAAATGGTGGACGCGGTGGTCAGCAGATCCAGGCCGCCGGCCACGCCCATCACCAGGCAGGCGATGACCATGCCGATGGCGGCGTTGAGCTTGAGTACAATGATGCAAATGAGGATAATTGCGATGGCAACCACAAGGGCTACAATCAACATACCAGGACTTACCATACTTTTTTTCCTTTCTCACACACATTTTTGGGGGTACATATCAAACACCAGCTGCCGGCGGGGAAAATTGCTCCGCCGGCAGCTGAGGTTCTCAGAAGAGATTGCCGTTTTCGTCAAAGGGCAGGTCGTAGGGCTCGGAGAGAATCTCGATGTTGGGGTTGGCCTTGGCCAGGGGCAGCATGCCCTCGGAGATCTCGATGTACTCGATGTGGGCGGTGTTGGGGATCCGGATCATCTTCATGTTGTCGGGATCCTCCGCCTCGGGGCAGCACATCAGGGCCAGCTGCAATGCCTCACGGTCATTGTCCATGATCATGGGGATCTTCATCAGGTGCAGGAAGGTATTGGTGACACCGGTGGGATAGGTCATCTCCAGCTTCATGCGGTTCACCAGGCGGCGGGTGGTGACCTCCGCCAGGCCGATGCCCTGGGCGTTGCCGTGGGTCTCGTCGGTAATGTCCAGAATGACCACCTTCTCGGCGTCAATGCCGCCGGAGCAGTACTTGGGCTGGACAAACCGGCCGGAGACGTTGGGGTCCATGCCGTCGCCAGAGATGTTCTTGCCGATCTTATCCACCACCAGCACGTCGCACTTGTCAAAGAGCAGGTGGGCGATGGTCTTGTAGGAGATTTCCTTGAGCTTGGGCTCCTCGGTGATGATCTCCGCGGCGCTCAGGCCTTTGATGAGGTAGGTCTCGTCATAGGCGTTCTCAATGACGGCGATGCCGCCCAGAATGGGGCAGTTTTCCAGGATGGTACGGCCGTACTCCTCCACCAGTTCGTGCATGATGGCAGGGCTCTGGTGATGGATGCTCTCAGCGCCCTTCTGCTTGCCAAGGCCAATGGCCATCATCTTCATGAGGCCGCTCTCATAGGGGCCCCGGAAAGAGGTGTGGGGCTTGATGCGGTTGTAGAGGATGATGCCGTCGGCCTCAGAGGCATACTTGTCGATGTACACCGGCTGGTGACGCACGCCGGAAATGCCGATCTGCACGGTCTCCATGGAGCTCTTGATGGGGCAGCCCATGTTCTCCTCGGTAATGCCGTAGTCCTTGAGGATCTGGGTCTGGCCCTCGGCGGTGGCGCCGCCGTGGCTGCCCATGGACGCCACGATATAGGGCTTGGCCCCCTTGGACTTGACAAAGTCCACGATGGCCCGGGCCATAATGGCGTTGTGGTTGATGCCCCGGCTGCCGCAGGTAATGGCGATCTTCTGGCCGGGCAGAATCTTGCCGCCGATCTCCGGGCGGTCCAGCTCCCGGGTGACAGTGGCGGCGATGTCTTCTTCAGGGATGTGGGAATTGTCATAGACCTCCCGGATCTTGACCATCTTGGGAATGGGCGTGTTTTTAATGAGATCAGTAATCGTTTCCATGGCAGATTTCCTCCTTATATCAAAAAAGTGGCTGGTGTTCTGCTCCTGTGACCCCTTTGGATTGGATGATGGGAAAATTTCTCTCAAAAATCCTCTGTAAATACACACAACAAACCAGTTTAATTGAATTTATTTTACACAATTCCCGCCAAAGCGTCAAGGCCGCCGGTACAAGTCTGCACTTTTTGTGCCTCTTACACAAAAAACGGGGGGCCGCATTCCGGTCCCCCCGTCCCTTATGCTGTTTTTATCCGTCCACCGGATGTTCCTTCAGATATTGCAGCCAGGCCCGGCAGCCGGCAGGATTGAGATGCACACCGTCAAAGGTCCAGTCTGACCGCAGGCAGCCCGTCTCATCGGACACCGCAGAGGCAACATCCAGGTACACGCAGCCCTTCTCCTGCGCCAGATCCTCCAGCAGGGCGTTATACTCCCGGATCCGGGCGTTGTTGACGTAGGTCTTCTTGTCGTCCTGGGCCTGAGATACCGGCAGGATGGACTGGATCACCACCGTGGCGTCCGGATGATCGGTCTGGATCCGGTCAATGACCTTTTCATACTGATCCCGGAAAGTCTGTGAGGACACCCAGCCCAGCTCGTTGACCCCCAGCATGACATAAACCTTGCTGCACTCCATCCCGGTGAGGGCGTCCATAATGGGCACCTTGCCCGCCGCCGTCTGCTCCGTGGCCTTGGTAAAGATGCTGGACACCGTGGCTCCCACCGAATAGAGGTATTGCCCCTCCTTCAATCCGCTGTAAAGGTGGAACCCCTCCGTACGGGAATCCCCCACAAACACGGTGTCGGAAAAGTATGTATCCTCCACAGGGGCCGCCGCCTCCGGGGGCGTTACGGTCTTCTCCTGCACGGCCGGTGCCTCCGGCTGTTCCGCCGTCTGCTCCTTGTCCTGCGTCTTCTGCCTGGGAGCCTCCCGGACCAGCTGCCGCTTTTCCGGCATTCTGCCGTCTGTGGAAGCCACAGTCTCCGTGGGTTCCGCCGCCGCAGTGCTGACGCCGCGGCTTTGATTTTCCAACGTGGCCGCCACCACGGAAACACACGGAACCAGCAAAGCGCAAAGGGCCGCTGCCAGCATCAGCGTCCCCAGCACCCGGACGCCGCTTCTTTTTTCTCTTTGCCGTCTTCTTTTCATGTGATCCGCTCCTTTACCGTGGCTCCTCGACTTCTTTCTACTATATTAGACGCGCGGGAGGAAAAAAAGTCGAAACAATTTGTTGAAAAAACAGTATCAAATTGGAGACAGTAAAAGAGAGCGGGGAGACGGCCTTCCGTCTCCCCGCTCCACAGGGCGGCTCTCTTTGTGATTACTTCTTCAAAGCGGCAGCCTTGCCGTCTTCCCAGCGGGTGACGCAGACGGAGCAGGCGATGTCGCCGGTGACATTCAGACAGGTGCGGCCCATGTCGAAGAGACGGTCCACAGCCACGATGAGGCCGATGTAATCCACGGGGATGTTGATGGCCTCCAGCACCATGGCCAGCATGATCATGCCGGCGCCGGAGACGCCTGCAGTACCGATGGAGGCCAGGGTGGCGGTGACCACCACCAGCACCATCTGGCCGATGGTCAGGTCCATACCGGAGCAGGCCGCCAGGAACACGGTGGCCACGCACTGGTAGATGGCGGTACCGTCCATGTTGACGGTGGCGCCCAGAGGCAGGACGAAAGCGGCGATATCCTTGTCGGCACCCAGTTCCTCAGCGCACTCCTTGGAAACCGGCAGCGTGGCTGCAGAGGAGGTGGTGGTGAAGGCGAACATCATGGCCGCCGCCGCCCCCTTGAAGAACCGGATGGGGCTCATGCCGGCGAAGGCCTTGGCGGAGAAAGAATAGACCACCACAGCGTGGATGATGTAGCCGATATAGGCGCAGCCGATAACCAGAGCCAGGGAACCCAGGATCTCGGCGCCCTGGGTAGCCACCACCCAGGACATATAGGCGAAAACGCCGATGGGGCTCAGGGCAATGATGAAGTCCATCAGACGGTTGATGACCTCATTGGCAGAGGAGACGATATCCCGGCACAGCTTGCCCTTCTCGCCGGCCGCCATGATGGCGCCGCCGAAGAACAGGGCAATGACGATCACCTGCAGCATGTTGGCGGTACGGAAGGCCTCCCACATGTTGGAGGGGAAGATGCTCACCAGGGTAGCCATAAAGCCGTCGAACTCCGCGGCCTCATAAGTGGCGCTGCCCAGCTCCTGGCTGAGATCCGGGAACAGTCCGGCGCCGTTGAACACATTGGCCAGCACCAGGCCGATGACGCAGGCGATGGCGGTAGTGACCAGGAAGTACAAAACCGTTTTCCAGCCCACGGCGCCCACTTTCTTCATATCATCCATGGACAAGATGCCGTCGATCATGGAGATCAGCACCACAGGCACCACGATGAACTTCAGCAGGTTCACGAAGATATCGCCAAAGGGCTTGATGTAATCTGCGGTGATGCTGGACAACCCTGCAGCACCCAGGACAGCGCCCACCACAATGCCCAGCAGCAGGGCAATGAGAATCTGTACAGGCAGGCTGACTTTTTTCTTCATTATCCTCACCTCTCCGATAATTTTCCTCCCCGGCCTGCGAAAAACGCCCCAGGCTGGATTGGATGGTGAGGTTATTATAATGCATTATGAACAATTTGTAAACGCCAACAGATCCGGTTTTGAGCATTCCACAAATTTTCCGGATATTATTTTCCGAATTTCGGAAAAATTTCTCACTGAACGGACATTTTCTTTGTCTCTGTCCCTCCCCGGCGAACTACTCCCGGGGCCGCAGTCCGTAGCCGCAAAATGACACGGCCCGGCGAGCAAGCTCCTCTGTGGGATCCACGGCAGGAGCGGTGATACGCAGCATGGAAAAGGCCAGAGGCAGTTCCGTGCAGCCCAGGATGAAGTAGTCCGCACCCCGGCCCGTCATGGCCGCCAGTACGCCACGGAACGCATCCTCCATGGGAGCCAGGGAGCTCCCCTGCTTGACGCCGTCGTAGATCACCTGCATCAGCACATCCCGCTCCGCCTCCTCCGGCAGAAGATACGGTACGCCGTGCTCTTCCAGGGTATGGCTGTAGATGCCGCTCTCCAGCGTCCCCCGGGTGGCCAGCACGCCGGCGGTTTTGCCGGGGAAGCGCTCCCGGCAGGTGTCGGCCGCCGCCTCCAGCATACTCAAAAAGGGCACCGGCGTCAGGGGCTGGAGCCGGGGGAGAAAATAGTGCGCAGTGTTGCAGGGCATGATGAGGCAGTCCGCTCCGCACGCCGTCAGCTTCCGGACGGAATCCGCCATCTGGGGCACCGGATCGGGCCCGCCCCGTAAAATGGCCGCCGTGCGGTCGGGAATGGCGGCATTGGAGTCGATATACACCCGGACGTGGTCATTGTCGCAGGCTGCGTCGGTACACGCCACGATTTTCCGGTAAAGATCCACCGTGGCCATAGGCCCCATACCGCCGATGATGCCGATACTCTTTTTCATATTGACTGTTCCTCCTTTTGCGGCGCCAAGGCATCCATCCGGCCTCCGCCGCAGCGGGCCGGTGCCTGGGTTCCATGGTTCCAAAAAAACAGCACCCCTGCCTTCCGGCAGGGGTGGGATGAGCCGTTATTCCCGGAGGCTCTCAGGATAGGCACCGGTCTCATGGAGACGGCGCAGCTCCTGGGCCACCACCTCCCGATCCTGTCGGTAGGTCATGCCGAACCAACGGTCGGCGGAGTGGAGGACGGAAACCTCCAAAGCCCCCTTCTGCATCTGCTGATCCACCATCATGGGCAGCAGGCACTCGGCCTTAATATTGTCTCCGGCCTCGTTGCGCAGGAAATCCTCAAAATAAGTCTTCAGCGCCGGGAAGATGCTGGGGGCAAAGCCCCAGAAATTCATGGACACCACCGTGTCCGGCGCCAGAGGCCGATCCTCCGCCAGATCCCGCAGCGTCCCGTCGGGATAGAGCTGAACCTTCAGGGCCTCCCGCACCGTCTGGAGCTTGCCGTCCCGGACGGTACACACGCCCCGGGAGACGGTGCCGTGAAGGCTGGCGGTATTTTTGAGCAGATAGCCCACCATGGTGGCTTTGCCCTGGGCAGGCAGGCGCACCAGCTCCTCATAGATGGTACGGTAGGCGTCGATGCCGTAGTAATCGTCGGCGTTGATGACGCAGCAGGGCTCGTGAACCACGTCCGCCGCGCACAGCAGCGCGTGGACCGTGCCGAAGGGCTTGGTGCGCTCCGGCGGGATCTGGTAAAAGTCCGGCACGGAGGAGAAATCCTGATAGGCGTAAGCCACCTCCACCGGGCTTCCGTCCCGGGCGGTCTTTTTGGCCAGGTAGCCGCCGCAGATGTGCTCCATCATCTCCCGCATCTCCGGTTTGATGATGAAGACGATCTTGTTGAACCCCGCCCGCAGGGCATCGTAAATGGAATACTCCATCAAGATCTCGTTGTGGGGGCCAATGCCGTCCACCTGCTTGCTCCCCCCATAGCGGGAGCCCAGGCCTGCTGCCATGATGACCAGTGAAACTTTCATCGTTCCGCTCCTTATTTTCGTATTACGCTCTCTTGCGCAATCTTTTCCTCTGCCTGTACCATACCCTATTTCCAGGATTTTTTCAACCGTCTTGACTTTTTTTTACGGGGGGCTATAATACGATAATGATTTTCATTTTCAAATCAGGAGGCAGCCATGCCATACAGCACCAAACAACAGCAGGCAGTCCTGCGCTGCCTGGAAAGCCGTGAGTCTGAGGCTCTCTCCGCCCAGGAGCTGGCGGAGGAGCTGCGCCGGGAGGGTTTTTCCGTGGGGCTCGCCACCATATACCGCCAGCTGGAGCGGCTGGAGGAGGCGGGAGTCGTCCACAAGGTGAACACCGAAAGCGGCGCCTTTTACCTCTACTGCTCCCACGGGGAGGGGCGCCGGGACTGCTTTTTGCTCAAGTGCCAGCGCTGCGGCCGGATCCGCCACCTGGACTGCGACCATCTCAAAGATCTTTACGAACATCTGGAAACCGCGCACCACTTCCGCATCGATCCCCGGCGGACTCTCTTCACCGGGCTTTGTGAGGAGTGTGCCCGGGAGGAGGACACCCATGGAAACCAATGAACTGATCGTCTGCCGGGACGTATCTCTGGGCTACGAGGGGCAAAGCGTCCTCACCCACCTGGACCTCACCATCCGGGCGGGGGATTACCTTTGCATCGTGGGAGACAACGGCTCCGGCAAGTCCACCCTGCTGCGGGGCCTTCTGGGCCTGCTTGCCCCTCTCTCCGGCACCATCGACCGTTCGCCGGAACTCCAGCGGGGCGCCATCGGCTACCTGCCCCAGCAGACCCGGGCCCAGCGGGACTTCCCCGCTACTGTGTATGAGGTGGTGCTCTCCGGCTGCCTGAACCAGAAAAAGACCCGGTTTTTCTACTCCGCCGCCCAGAAGTCCGCGGCCCTCATGAACCTGGGCAAGCTGGGGGTGCTGGAGCTCAAGGACCAGTGCTACCGGGATCTCTCCGGCGGCCAGCAGCAGCGGGTGCTGCTGGCCCGGGCCCTGTGCGCCGCCTCCAAGCTGCTGATTCTGGATGAGCCCATCACCGGGCTGGATCCCGCCGCCGCCCAGGACCTCTACAAGATCCTCAGCTACCTCAACCGCAAGGAGGGCATGGCGGTTGTCATGGTGACCCACGATCTCAAGGCCGCCCTGCAGAGCACCCGCACGGTGCTCCACATCGGCCGCAGCAGCTATTTTCTCGGCTCCGCGGCGGACTATCTCGCCTCCCCCCTGGGGAAGCGCTTTCAGGAGGTGGAGGGATGAGTCTTCTGGAGATGTTTTCCTATCCCTTTATGCAGCGGGCCCTGGCGGCAGGCATTCTGGTGTCCCTGTGCGCCGCCTTGCTGGGGGTGCCCCTGGTGCTCAAGCGGTACTCCATGATCGGCGACGGCCTCTCCCACGTCTCTTTCGGCGCCCTGGCCATCGCCGTGGCCCTGGGGGTGACGCCCTTGTACTTCTCCATCCCTGTGGTGATCCTGGCGGCCTTCTTCCTGCTGCGCATGGCCAGCCATCCCCGCTGGAACAGCGACGCCGCCGTGGCGGTGATGAGCGCCTCGTCCCTGGCGGTGGGCATCATGGTCATCTCCTTTACCACCGGCATGACCACCGATGTGGATAACTACATGTTCGGCAGCGTTCTGGCCATGACGGAGGCGGATGTGGTGCTCTCCGTGCTGCTCTCCCTGGCGGTGCTGGCCTGGTTCGTGCTCTTCTACCACAAACTCTTCGCCGTCACCTTTGACGAGAGCTTCTCCCGGGCCACGGGACTGAAGGTGGACCGCTACAACACCCTTTTGTCGGTACTCACTGCCCTGACCATCGTGCTGGGCATGCGGATGATGGGCGCCATGCTGATCTCCTCCCTGGTGATCTTCCCGGCCCTCACCGCCATGCGTTTGTTCAAGAGCTTCCGGGGGGTGGTGACCTGCGCCGGCATCACCTCTGTGGTGTGCTTCTGCGTGGGCCTCACGGTCTCCTGGGTATGGTCCACGCCGGTGGGTGCCTCGGTGGTGGCGGCCAATCTGGCCCTTTTTCTCCTCTCCTGCGCCCTGCGGGCCATCCAAAATCGGTAATTTTGACGCCGGAGGCACGGTTTTGCCGTGTCTCCGGCATTTTTTCGGCGGATTTTCCCATAATAATGGCAAGAAAAGGCTTGCGCTTTATGCTCCGCTATGGTATAGTGCATATGTTAGATGTGTAAGGTATGCGGAGTGGACCGGTGGTCCGCTCTTTTTCTTGACCTTTTTCCCCTGCTTAAAATTTGCAGGGATTGCCAGTGAGGAGGCGTGTCCATGAAGAAAATCACCGAACTGACTGCGGAGCTGGCGGCTCCCGCCATTGCCGAACAGGGCTGCACCCTCTGGGATGTGGAGTACGTCCGGGAGGCAGGCACCTGGTATCTGCGGGTACTGCTGGACAAGGAGGGCGGCGTGGACATTCTGGACTGTGAGGCCGTGTCCCGGAAGCTCTCGGACCTTCTGGACGAGGCCGACCCCATCGAGGGCAGCTACACCCTGGAGGTGGGCTCCGCCGGCGCCGAGCGCGCCCTGAAGCGCCCCTCTGATTTCCAGCGTTTTCTGGGCTCTCCCGTGCTGGTGAAGCTCTACCGGAACCTGGAGGGCCGCAAGGAGTTCCCCGGCAAGCTCTCCGCCTACGACGAGGCCACCGGGGACGTCACCATCACCGACGGCTCCGGGGAGCGCACCTTCCCCAAGAAGGACGTGGCCCTGGTCCGCCTGCGGGTGGAATTCTAAAGACACCATCATCCGTCGGAAAAAGACGTATATTATAAAGTAAGGAGCATTACCATGAAAGGCAAAAAGCAAAAGGAGCCCGTGGGCTTCAACCCCGCAGAGATCTTTGCCGCCCTGGCCCTGCTGGAGCAGGAGCGGGGCATTCCCCAGAGCTTCATGATGGATAAGATCATCCAGGCTCTGACCACCGCCTACAAGCGGGACCATGAGGGTGTGGAAAACGTCATCGTGGACGTGGACGAGGCCCACAAGGATCTGCGCATGTACGTACAGAAGAACGTGGTGGAGGAAGAGGACTACGTGGATCCCGCCAACGAGATGACCGTGGAGGAGGCCAAGCACCTCTCCGCCAAGTACAACGTGGGCGACATCGTCAACATCCCCGTGGACACCGTGGAGTTTGGCCGCATCGCTGCCGGAAACGGCAAGCAGGTCATCATCCAGGGCCTGCGGGAGGCCGAGCGGGGCATGGTGTACGACGAGTTCAACTCCAAGCAGCATGAGATCCTCACCGGCGTGGTGACCCGCATCGATCCCCGCACCGGCAACGTCTCCCTGCGCATCGGCACCGGCAGCGAGTCCACCGAAGCCCTGCTGCTCTCCGGTGAACAGGTCCCCGGCGAGGAGCTCACCGAGGGCAGCCACATCAAGGTCTATGTGGTGGAAGTCCGCCGGTCCACCCGGGGTCCCCAGATCCTCATCTCCCGGACCCATCCGGGCCTGGTCAAGCGCCTGTTTGAGCTGGAAGTCCCTGAGATCTACGACGGCACCGTGGAGGTCCGCTCCATCGCCCGGGAAGCCGGCAGCCGCACCAAAATGGCTGTGTGGTCCAACGATGAGAACGTGGACCCCATCGGCGCCTGCGTGGGCCCCAAGGGCCAGCGGGTAGCCGCCATCGTGGAAGAGCTGCGGGGCGAGAAGATCGACATCATCAAGTACAGCGAGGATCCCGCCACCTTTATCGCCGCCGCCCTGGCTCCCGCCGACGTGGTGGATGTGCGCATGGCGGAGGAGGGCAAGGCCTGCCGCGTTCTGGTGCCCGACGATCAGCTGTCCCTGGCTATCGGCAAGGAGGGCCAGAACGCCCGCTTGGCCGCCCGCCTTACCGGCTACAAGATCGATATCAAGCCTGAGAGCTATCAGGAAGAGGAGCCCGCCGCTTCCCAGGAGGAGGCCCCCGCTCAGGAGGAGGCCCCCGCTGAGGCTGCGGAGAATACCGAAGAATAATTTCCATAGAAAGGCGGCCTGACGGATGCCGAAAGTAAAAAAGATCCCCCAGCGGCAGTGTGTGGGCTGCCGGGAAATGAAGGATAAGAAATCCCTCTTGCGGGTGGTGCGCTCTCCCGAGGGGCAGGTCTCCCTGGACTTCGGTGGGAAGAAGCCCGGCCGGGGCGCCTACGTCTGCCATAATGTGGAGTGCCTGCGCAAGGCCCGGAAAACCCGGGCTCTGGAGCGGGCCTTCGAGGTGACCATCCCGCCGGAGGTGTACGACGCCATGGAGGCAGAGCTGGGAGGTGCCCATGGAGATTGACGCTGTTTTGTCCCTGCTGGGCCTGGCCCTGCGGGGCGGCCGGCTGGTCATGGGTGAGGAACCCGTGGAGACAGTAGTCCAGGCCCGGGATGCCCGGCTGTTGCTCCTGGCCTCCGATGCCGGAGACACCATCGCCCGCCGGTGCGCCTCTTTCGCCCGGGTGGGCCAGTGCCTGTACCTGACCCTTCCCGCCACCAAGGCGGAGCTGGGCCACGCCCTGGGCCGCACCTCCGTGGCCCTGGCCGCCCTGACAGATGTGGGCCTGGCCGCCGCTGCGGCGGACCGGCTGGCCCAGCAGGACCCGGCCCAGTACGGCGAGATCGCCCAAAAGCTGCACCTCAAGCAGCAGCGGGCCGCCGAGCGCCGGGCCGCTCCCCGGACACGGGAGAAAGCTCCCAAAAAGGCCGCTCCCCCGCCCCGGAAAAGGCCGGAGAGCCGGGAGGCAGGCTGCGGCCGCAAGCCCAGCGAAGGGAGCGGACAGCCGCCCCGCAGGGAAGGCGGCCGGGATTTTCGCTCCCAACAGGGCAAACCGCCTTACGGCAAGCGCCCCTATGACAAAGAGCGGCGTGCCTACGGCTCCGGCGAAGAACGGGGCCCACGCAAGCCCTACGCTGAGCGCACCGCTTCCCAGGGACACCGTTCCCGGGATTGCTTTTCCAACAGCCATTCCCCGGGCGGCGGACGCTCCTCAGGGAGAACCGCCCCCTATGCCCACAGCCGCCCGGTGAAAAAGGGCAAGGGCTCCTTCCGCAAACGGGAGGGCTGAAATCCGGATGGAGAGATTCCTCCGGCAAATGCTTGAAAAAATTCCCCAGCCCTCGGGTTGGAGCGTAACGAGGTGTTTTGATTGGGTATTGAGAAATACAGAGTGCATGAGGTGGCCAAGGACTTCGGCCTGCCCACCAAGACCATTACGGAGATCCTCACCAAGTATGTGGCGGCCCCCAAGAACCACATGCAGGTGCTGACGGACCATGAGCTGTCCGTGATCTTCGATTATCTGACCCAGCACAATCAGGTCTCCGGCATCCAGGTGATCTTTGCCGACACCTATCAGGAGAAGGCCAAGGAGGCCCCCGCGGCTCCGGCGCAGAAGCCGGCAGCTCCCCAGCAGCCCGCCCCGCAGCAGACGGCCAAGCAGGCCCCGCAGCAGCAGGCGGCTCCGCAGCAGAAGAATCCCCAGCAGTCCAAGCCCCAGCCGGTGGTGTCTCACCCCACCACCCGGGTGCCTCAGAAGAAGATCGTGGATACCCGCAAGGGCGGCGACGTGAACCTTGCCAAGTACGATGAGCGTCTGGAGACTCTGGGCGGCGAGCGGGCCGACCGGATGCAGCGCCAGCAGCGGGGCGGCAAGGAGAAGATCCGCTCCAACAGCCAGCGCCGGGGCATGCCCATGTCCAACAAGCGCCGCCAGGACGAGCAGGAGAAGATGCGCCGCCTGCAGCTGGAGATTGCCAAGAAGGCTCCCGTGAAGGTCATGATTCCCGACGAGATCAGCGTGGGCGAACTGGCCAGCCGCATGAAGAAGACCGGCGCCGAGGTGGTCAAGTGCCTGATGAAAAACGGCGTCATGGCCTCCTTGAGCCAGCTCATCGACTTCGACACCGCAGCCATCATCGCCGAGGAGATGGGCTGCAAGGTGGAAAAAGAGGTCACCGTCACCATCGAGGAAAAGCTCATCGACGACCACGAGGATAAGCCGGAGGATCTGGTTCCCCGCGCCCCCGTGGTGGTGGTCATGGGCCACGTGGACCACGGCAAGACCTCCCTGCTGGACACCATCCGCAATACCTCCGTGGCTGCCGGCGAGGCCGGCGGCATCACCCAGCACATCGGCGCCTATCAGGTGCAGGTGAAGGGCAAGCCCATCACCTTCCTGGATACTCCCGGCCATGAGGCCTTTACCTCCATGCGTGCCCGGGGTGCCATGATCACCGATATCGCCATTTTGATGGTGGCTGCCGACGACGGCATCATGCCCCAGACCGTGGAGTCCATCAACCACGCCAAAGCCGCCAATATCCCCATTATCGTGGCCATCAACAAGATCGATAAGCCCGAGGCCAACCCCGACCGCGTCATGCAGCAGCTGACGGAATACGGCCTGGTGCCGGAGGAGTGGGGCGGCGAGACCATCTGCTGCAAGGTCTCCGCCAAGAAGAACATCGGCATCGACAACCTGCTGGAGATGGTGACCCTCACCGCCGAGATGGAGGAGCTCAAGGCCAACCCCAACCGGGCCGGCCAGGGCACCGTCATCGAGGCCCGGCTGGACAAGGGCCGGGGTCCCGTGGCTACCCTCCTGGTGCAGAACGGCACCCTCAAGCAGGGCGACATCATCATCGCCGGCACCGCCGTGGGCCGCGTGCGCACCATGACCGACTACAAGGGCGCCCGCCTCACCCAGGCCGGCCCCTCCGCCCCCGTGGAGATTGCGGGTCTTTCCGAGGCTCCCGAGGCCGGCAGCCCCTTCTTCGCCGTGGCCGACGAGCGTATGGCCCGGGAACTGGTGGAGCAGCGCAAGGCCGAGGCCCGTGCCAAGGCCGCCGCGCCCGTACAGAAGGTCTCTTTGGAGAACCTCTTCGACCAGATCCAGGCCGGCGAGCGCAAGGAGCTGGCCCTCATCGTCAAGGCCGACGTCCAGGGCAGCGTGGAGGCGGTGAAGGCCTCTTTGGAGAAGCTCTCCAACGACGAGGTCAACGTCCGGGTCATCCACGGCGGCGTGGGCGCCATCAACGAATCCGACGTCATGCTGGCCGCCTCCTCCAACGCCATCATCGTGGGCTTCAACGTCCGTCCGGACGCCGCCGCCCGGGACGGCGCCATCCGTCAGAACGTGGATATGCGGATGTACCGGGTCATCTACGATTGCATTGATGAGATCACCGCCGCCATGAAGGGCATGCTGGCACCCAAGTTCCGGGAAGTGGTTCTGGGCCACGCGGAAGTCCGCCAGACCTACAAGGTCTCCAGCGTGGGCACCGTGGCTGGCTGCTATGTCCAGGACGGCAAGATCGTGCGCAACTGCTCCGTGCGGGTAGTGCGGGACGGCATCGTGATCCACGAGGGCGCCCTGGCCTCCCTGAAGCGCTTCAAGGACGACGCTAAGGAAGTGGCCGAGAACTACGAGTGCGGCCTCACCGTGGAGAAGTTCAACGACATCAAGGAAGGCGACATCATCGAGGCCTTCACCATGGAGGAGATCCCCAGATAAGGCGTCTCTAACCGCTACAATCCTCTCCCCGTCGTCTTCCGGCGCCGTACTGCGGCGCCCCGCATCAGCGGGTCCAAGCGTTTTGGCGGAGCCAAAACCTTGCCGGACGCAGGCTTTGCCTGCGGAGGATGGTGGCCCCTGGGGAAACTCCGGGAAAGCCCCGCTTTTCCGGAACAGGCGACATCATCGAGGCCTTCACCATGGAGGAGATCCCCCGGTAAGGGAGTACCATCCCTTCCCTTTTATGAAGAACTCCAGCGACCTGGGCGGGCGGATTCGCCCGCCCAGATATTTTTATCCGGGCCCGCTCCCGGATGTAACATTTCTTTCATTTCTTTTTCCTCTGGAAGGAGGTCATTTCTATGCCTAGTAACCGTATCGGCCGTATCAACGAGGAGATCCAGCGGGAGCTCAGCGACCAGCTGCGCCGTCTGAAAGACCCCCGCGTCTCCCAGGTGGGTATGGTCTCCATTACCCGGGTGGATACCACCGGCGACCTGCGCTATGCCCGGGTCTATATCTCCGTATTGGACAAGGCCCAGGAAAAGGATGTGCTCAAGGGCCTCAAGTCCGCCGCAGGTTTTTTGCGCCGGGAGCTGGGCCGGGCGCTGCAGCTGCGCTATACCCCGGAACTGCAGTTCATCGCCGACGACTCCATCGCCCACGGCGCCCATATTTTGGAGGTGCTGCGCAAAGTGGAACAGGCTGACGAGGCCCGGGGCTCCGCACCGGAAACGGAGGAGTGAGCCATGCTGACGGTATCCGAGACTGCCGCCCTGCTGCGGACCTTTGACAATGTGCTGATCCTCACCCACGTGCGCCCCGACGGAGACACCGTGGGCTGCGCCGCAGCCTTGTGCGCGGGACTCCGTGCCCTGGGGAAGACAGCGTATCTGCTGCCCAATCCCGAGCTCACGGACACCTCCGCCCCCTATTTCCTGCCCTATGCGGCACCGGAGGACTTTACCCCGGACCGGGTGGTCTCCACGGACATTGCCACCCCCTCCCTGTTTCCGGAGAACGCCAAGCCCTACCTGGAGCGGGTGGATCTGGCCATCGACCACCATCCCTCCTTTGAACATTTCGGCAAGGCCAACATCGTCCGGCCGGAGGCGGCGGCCTGCGGCGAGCTGATGTACGACATTCTGGCACACCTGGGCCCCATTACGGCGGAGATCGCCCTGCCTCTTTACGTGGCGGTATCCACCGACACAGGCTGCTTTGCCTACGGCAACGTCACCCCTCAGACCCACGCGGTGGCGGCAGCGCTGATGCGCACCGGCATCGACTATCAGACCGTCAACAAGGTGTTTTTCCGCACCAAGAGCCGCAAGCGCATGCAGCTGGAAGCCGCCATGCTCAGCGGCTGTGAGTTTTATGACGGCGGCCGGGTAGCCCTTCTCACCGTGCCCATCTCCCTGATGGAGCGGCTGGAGGCCTCCGAGACCGATGCTGAGGATCTCAGCGCCCTGGGCCCCCAGATCCAGGGTGTGGACTGCGCCATCACCCTGCGGGAGCTGCGGCCGGACGTTTGGAAGATGTCTCTGCGCACCGGCAGCCGGGTCAATGCCACGGCTGCTGCCGCCCTGCTGGGCGGCGGCGGACACGCCGCTGCCGCCGGCTGCACGGTGGAGGCGCCCCTGGAGGATGCCAAGCGCAGGATCCTGGAGGCTGTAGCCCAGGTAGCACCGGACTTCTCGGCGACCTGAGCTACTCCACTACCCTAGAAAACGGAGGAATCCGCAATGCCCAACGGCATCATCATCATCGACAAGCCCCAGGACTGGACCAGCATGGACGTATGCGCCAAGATCCGGGGCATCCTGCATGAAAAGCGGGTGGGCCACGGGGGGACCCTGGATCCCATGGCCACCGGCGTGCTGCCGGTCTTTGTGGGACAGGCCACCCGGGGCGTGGAATTTGCCGAGAACGCCCGGAAGGAATACGTAGCAGGGCTCCGTCTGGGCCAGATCACCGACACCCAGGATACCTCCGGCCATGTGCTGGAGACCCGGCCGGTGCAGGTGACAGGGGATCAGGTAGCGGCAATCCTGGAGCGGTTCCGGGGCCTCCAGCAGCAGATCCCGCCCATGTACTCCGCCATCAAGGTGGGGGGGCACAAGCTCTATGAGCTGGCCCGCAAGGGCCAGGAGGTGGCCCGCAAGCCCCGGTCCATCACCATCTATGAACTGGAGCTTTTGGAGCAGGTGAATGAGACGGATTACCTCCTTCGCTGCCTGTGCTCCAAGGGCACCTACATCCGCACCCTCTGTCACGATATTGGGCAGGCCCTGGGCTGCGGCGGCACCATGTTCAGCCTCCGCCGCACCATGGCAGCGGGCTTTACAGCAGACCAGGCGGTGACGCTGGAGGATGTCCAGTCCCAAGGCGCGGCGCTGCTGCTGCCCACAGACAGCCTCTTTTCTGATCATCCCATTTTGCTGCTCAAATCCGACAAGATGGAAAAGCGGGTCCGCTGCGGTAATCCCATCACCCTGCCGGGCACCCCCGACGGCACCTACCGCATTTACAGTCAGGACCGGCAGTTCCTCTGCCTGTCCCAGGCCAGGGACGGCACCCTGACCTCTCTCAAGAATTTTTTTGGAGCGTAAGGACGGATCTTCCCATGAAAGAACGTGTCATTGCCCTGGGCTTTTTCGACGGCGTCCATCTGGGTCACGGCGCGCTTTTGCGCCGGACTGCCCAGGAGGCCGCCCGCCGGGGCTGTACTTCCGCAGTATTTACCTTTGACCGCCCCCCCAAGGAGGTGGTCAGCGGCATTCCCTGCCCCCTCATCAACTCTCCGGCAGACCGCCGGGAGCTGATACGGCGGCTTTACGGCATCGACGAGGTCATCATGGTCCCCTTTGACCAGGAGATGATGACTACCCCCTGGCATCAATACTTAACGGACATCCTGATGGAGCGCTATCACGCCGTCCATCTGGTGGCCGGCCACGACCACCACTTCGGCCACAAAAACGAGGGCTCCCCGGAGCGGCTGGTTGCCGCCTGCGGGGAGCTGGGCCTTGGCTGCGATATCATCCCCAAGGTGGAGGTGGCGGGCATTGAGGTGAGCTCCACCTATATCCGGCGGCTGGTGGAGCTGGGCCAGATCGACCGAGCCAACCGCTTTCTGGGCCACCCCCATGTGATGACGGGCCCTGTCCGCCACGGGCGGGGCATCGGCTCTTCCCGGCTGTTCCCCACCGCCAACCTGGAGATCCCGCCCCATGTGCTGGTCCCCAGCCACGGCGTCTATGTCACCCGGGTGACCTTGCCGGACGGCGGGCAGTACGCCGCCGTCACCAACGTGGGCACCCGCCCCACGGTCAACAACGGCACCGACGTGACCGTGGAGGCCTGCCTGCTGGACTTCCAGGGAGATCTGTACGGCACCACGCTGCGCCTGGAGTTTTTCCACAAACTGCGGGATGAGATGCGCTTTGACTCCATGGATGCCCTGCGCGCCCGGATCGCCGCCGACGCAGAGACCACCCGGGTCTACTTCCGGGATCACCCTGACGGGGTTGTGGAACAATAACCGAACAAAAGAGGAGGCTGCCTGCGGCAGCCTCCTTTTTTGCTGTTTTCATCCTTACACCAGCCACACGGTCAGCCATACCAGGCCGATGCCCGCAGCCCCCATGAGGGTATAGACCGCCGGAGACAGCTCCCGCCAGGCCCGGGTCAGACGCCCGTGGTCTCCGCCGGCGTAATTGCGGGCCACCCGGCGGGCCTCCTCCACCAGCTCCTGGGCGGTGACGCCCTGTCCGGCGGCGTCGTTGCGCACCAGAAAGATGGCCTGCTCAAAATACCGCTGATCCGGAGAGTCAATGACGACTACACGTCTGGAAATTCCTTTCACCATATCCGTTTCCTCCTGCCATTTGCGCTTGATACTTCCATTTTGTCTCAGCCGGGGAAACTTTATACCGTGCTTACACCTTTTTTACCGGCGTCTCCGGCAGATATAAAATCTGGATTCCGCAGTCGTCGTCCAGGGTCTCCCGGTGCCGGCTCTCACTGAGGAGGAAATTGGCCAGCGTCTGGGGATCGTCTCCCGACCAGCCTGCCAGCAGATCCTGGAGCCACTCGTCCCGGGCGGGATCCGCCACACCGTCGCTGATCATCACCAGGAAGCTCCCCGGCTCCAGGGTGAGGTTGGTGACATCCGGCGCCGCAGGTGCCCCCCGGAGCCCTGCCGGCAGCGTGCCGCCGGTGATGCGGCGGACGGTTCCGGACTTTTTCAGGTAGCTGGGCGCCGCACCGAATTTGTACACCGCTGCCTCCCCCGTCTCCGGACGGCAGGTGACCAGGTCAATGGTGGTGAAGCTGCCGGTATCCGCCCCCCGCAATGCCATGGCGGAGTTGAGCGTCTTCAAGGCCGCTTCGGGAGCGATCCCCGCCTCCAGGAACTGGCGCAGTAGCCGGCAGGTGAGGGCCGACTCCTTCCGGGCGGCCTCACCGCTTCCCATGCCGTCCGCCAGCAGCAGACACAAAAGGCCGCTCTCCGTGCGGAAGGCCGTCACCGTGTCGCCGCAGGCAGTCTCCCCGTCCTTGGGCCGCAGGGCAGCGCCGATGCGGTAGGTGTTCCCCTCCCCAGAGACGGGACTGGTCTCTCCCAGCCCGGCGGCGGTGGCCGTCAGCAGTTCACTGAGCTGGGCGTACTGGCCCCGGGCGCTGCGGCGGGTCTCCTCCAGCTGCCTCCGGTATTGGCGGCGCAGGAGGTAGGCGGAGAGCTCGCCGTTGACGGCGGTGAGGAAATCCGGCATATGGATGCAACGGCTGGAAAAGTAGCCGGGGAAATCTTTGGCCAGGGCCCGGCCCCGTTCCAGAAGATAGGGCGTGGCGTCGTTGAGGGCATTGAAGGTACCGCTGTACTCCCGCTGCCAGCAAAGCTCGCACAACGCACAGCCCCGGCACACCTTCTCCGCCGCCCGGTCAAAGACGATGGCCGGGTTTTCCTCCGTAGCGGGAGCCGGTACCCGGTTCATGCTCTCATACAGATCCCGCAGGGCCCCGGCGGCGCCGGTGAGCTGGGCTTTGAGCCGTTCCAGCCCTGCCGGGGCCTCTAAGGGTTCCGCCCGCTTGACCCGCTTGCCGCCGAAGAGCCTGCCGGGCAGCAGCAAAAACAGCACCGCCCCCAGTCCGGCCTCCGCCAGAAGCGGTGCGCGCAGTTCGCCGGACACCGGCAGCGACGCCAGCAGCGACGCGCACCAGAAGACGGCAGAAACCCCAATCCGACGCCCGCCGCTCCGGCTTCCGGCCAGGAGGCCGCCCAGGCCCCAGGCCGCCGCATAGAGCACGGTACCGCTGCCGCTGCAAAAGTCCGCCGCAAGCCCTGCGCCCAGGCCTGCTGCCGCACCTGCCGGAAGGCCCCGCTCATAGGCGGTATACACCAGCAGCAACCCCAGCAGGCTCCGGCCCACGGAGACCGTCAGGATCTCCACGTCCGCCAGCGCCAGCAGCAGCGAGCCCACCAGGAACAGCAGGCTGTCCGGCTCCGGCCGCTCCTGAAAAAGCGGACCGTAAAACCAGGCGGAAAGCCCCACCAGCACCGCAGCAGCGGCGCACAACGGCGCATCCCGCAGCGGTGAGAGGGACTGGGCCACATAGATCCCCGCCACCGCCAGAAAGAGGCCTGTCCCCGTCAGAGGCAGGAAGCTGCGCCGCTCCATCAGCCAGCTGTCGCGGAAAGCGCAGGCGGTGGTGAACACCAGAACCACCGCTGCCAGAAAGGGCAGGGCGCTGTAAAAATCCATGAATACCGCCGCTCCCAGCACCGTCCCCGCCAGGGCGGCGGCCCCTTCGGCCCCTCCCCCGGACGCGCTGGCAAAGCCCAGGGCGAAAGGAGCGTAGCCTCCCGGCGTCTGGGAGGCAGTCAGCGCCGCTGCCAGGAAAAAGCGCACGCCCAGCCGCAGCAGCCGTCCCTGCTGTTCCCGCCCCAATATGATGTGTCCTTGCCGCAAAGCATGTCCCTCCTACATGGCCGCACAAGGCGGCTTCTTTGGTAGTTTCTCCCATTTTAGCGCCGCTGCCGGAAGAAACCCGTCGGGAAAAGCAAAGGGCTCCAATTTCCCGGCGGGGAGAAAAGTTTTCCGCCCTCCACCCCCCAAGGTGGACTTTTTTCGTCCCATATGGTATGATGGATGAACATTTTGAAGTCCCAGAGAAGGAGTTTTTACCCATGAAGATCGGAACCGTGGACATTCCCTCCCGCCTGGCGCTGGCCCCTATGGCCGGTGTCACAGACGCCGCTTTCCGCCAGATCTGCGCAGAGCTGGGGGCGGGCTATACCATCACGGAGCTGATCTCCTCCAAGGCCCTGTGCTACCACGACAAGAAGACCTTCTCCCTGCTGACCCAGTTCCCCGGGGAGCATCCGGCGGCGGTGCAGATCTTCGGCAGCGACCCCGTCTGCATGGCGGAAGCCGCCCAAATTGCCCTGGAGCACACGGGGGCCGATATCATTGACCTCAATATGGGCTGCCCCATGGGGAAAATCGTCAACAACGGCGACGGCGCCGCCCTGATGAAGGATCCGGAGAAAGCCGGACGCATCGTGGAGACCGTGGTGAAAGCCGTGTCCGTGCCGGTGACCGCCAAGTTCCGCCGGGGCTGGGACATGGGCAGCTGCAACTGCGTGGAGTTCGCCCAAACCCTGGAGCAGGCGGGGATCTCCGCCGTGGCGGTCCACGGCCGCACCCGGGCCCAGGTGTACAGCGGCAAGGCCGACTGGAACTGCATCCGGGCGGTGAAAGAGGCGGTGCATGTCCCGGTGATCGCCAACGGCGACATCTGGGAGCCCCAGGACGCCGCCCGCATCCTGCAGCACACCAAGGCGGATATGGCTATGATCGGCCGGGGGTGCTTTGGAAATCCGTGGCTGTTCCAGCAGGCCAAGGCGGTGCTGGAGGGGACGGAGGTTCCGCCTCTGCCTCCCCTGGCGGAGCGGTGTGAGACAGCGGTGCGCCAGTTTGAGCTTGCGGCCCGGTACAAGGGCGAGCGGGTGGCGGTGCTGGAGGCACGGCGGCACTACTGCTGGTATCTCAAGGGGGTGCCCCACTCCGGTTACTACAAGGAACAAATCGTGCACATGAACACGCTGGAGGACGTCTACCGGGTGACCCGGGGCATCCAGCGGGACCTGACGTGACAGCGGGCGAGGCCCGCAAATGAGGGTTGCAGGATGAACCATACACAAGAACAACAATGGATCGCCCAGGCCCAACAGGGTGACCAGGAGGCGTTTGAACAGCTGGTACACCTGTATGAAAAGCGGATCTACGCCCTGGCGCTTCGGATGTGCGGCAATCCCGAGGACGCCGCGGAAGCCGCCCAGGAGGCCTTCCTGGCCGCCTGGCAGGGGCTTCCTTGCTTCCGGGGAGACGCCAGCTTCTCCACCTGGCTTTACCGGCTCGCCAGCAATTCCTGTGTGGATCTGCTGCGCCGGGAGGGCCGCCACCGCCAAGCGGCGGGGCCGTCCCTGGACGATGAGGAATCCGGCCCCAGTGTGCCGGACAGCGCACCAGGCCCTCAGGAGGCCGCGGAGCGGGAGGATCTGCGCCGCCAGATCGAAGCAGGACTGGCCTCCCTCTCTCCGGAGCACCGGCAGGTGCTGATCCTGCGGGAGATCCACCAGCTCAGCTACGACGAGATCGCCGGGATTCTGAAGTTGGATCTGGGCACCGTGAAGTCCCGGATCAGCCGGGGCCGCAGGCAGCTGCGGAATTTTTTGCTCGCTACCGGGAACTTTTCCGCGTTCGCTGCGTCCAAAAAAACAGGAAAGGAGGGCTGACCATGGAACCTTGTGAAAAGCTCTCAGCCCTGCTGGACGCCTTTATCGACGGAGAACTGCCGGAGGCGGAGGCCAATCAGGTCCGCCGTCATCTGGCGGAGTGTGAAAACTGCCGGGCCTATGTGGCGGACGCTTTTGCCATGCGGGACGCTTTGGAAGACCTGGCGGATGTCCAGGTGCCGGAGGGATTCTCCCAAACTGTCATGGACGCTGTCCGCAGCACCCCGCCCCAGGCCCGCAGCAAGCGCCGCCCCCTCCGCCTCGTGCGGATCCTGGCGCCGCTGGCCGCCTGCCTTGCCATTGCGGCAGTGGTGGGGCTGGGTCCCCTCAGCAGCCGGATGACAGAGGACGCGGCCCAGGCAGCCTCGCAGGAGTCCTGCCAAACGGAAGATACCGTCCAGCCACAGGAGCGGGATGTCTCCACAGAACCCCAGACGGCATCCGACGACAATGCCGCCAACGCAGGAGCGGCGCAGTACTTTGCTTCGACCTCCGACTCTGCGGGGAGCGGCCAGACGGAAACCACCCAGGAGGACACCGTGCAGGCTCCGGCCTCCCTTCCGTCCACCTTGCAGACAGCACCGGAGGAAAGCACTCCCCAACAGGAGGAAGACACCGCCCGGAAGGAGACCACGCTGATTCAGGATGTCCCCGCCTCCATCACCACCGCCCGGGTGGATGAGGAAAATTCCGATGGTGAAACGGGCGCCTCCAGTCCCCAGGAAAATACGGTGGAATGCTTTGCTCAGCTGACGCTGACGCCGGATCAGGCGGGCACGCTGCTGGACGGGATGGACGCATCAGAGGTGGTCCGGGATCCGGACACCGGGGCGGAGCTCCAGCGGATCTACTATCTGGATCAACAGCAATTCCAGGATTTGACCGCTCAGCTGGAGGACGTCTCCTGGACAGATTCCGGCAGTGGAGAATGGGCCAAAGTCGTGGTCGTCATGCAGTAAAAAGAGGGGGAAATGCGAAAAAATTTCGCATTTCCCCCTTTTCTTTTTTCCGGCAATATGGTATGATGCCTCCTGACAGGTTTCCACACCCTGTCCAAGCGTCTCTTTTGAGGCGTTCGTTCGGCAAAATGGAGTGTTTTGCCGTTCTCTAAACAAAAAATGGAGGCTGCGCGCGGCCTTACCGTGCGTTTTCCTTTGCTGCGCGTGCAACAGGCCTCCAAATCAGGAGGTCTTTTTTTATGTCCAAACCCCGCTTTACCACCCGGCAGCTGACCACAGCCGCCATCATCGCCGCCGTGTACACGGCCCTCACCACCCTGCTGCCCATCCCCCAGTACGGCGGCGTGCAGCTGCGGGTGGCGGAGGCCATGACGGTGCTGCCCTTCTTCTTCCCTGAGGCCATCGGGGGACTGACGGTGGGCTGCTTTTTGTCCAACCTGCTGCTCTCCCCCATTCCCATGGACTGGATCTTCGGCACTGCCGCCACGCTGCTGGCAGCCCTGTGGACCCGCCGGATGCCCAACAAGTATCTGGCTCCCCTGCCGCCGGTGATCTGCAACGCCGTCATCGTGGGCGCGGAAATCGCCCTGTTCTTCATGCCGGAGGGCACCGCCTTCCTGCCCGCCTTCGCCCTCAACGCCTTTACCGTGGGTCTGGGCGAGGCCATCGCCTGTTATGTGCTGGGATTGCTGCTGCTCAGTTGGCTGCCCCGGGTGAAGGCCCTTCATCTGACTGCCCACGCCTGAATCCTCTCCCACAAAAAATCCCCGGCTCCTTACGGAGCCGGGGATTTTTTACGCAGACAGAGAAATCACACCTCGGAGAACTCTTCCTTGCCGACGCCGCAGACGGGGCACACCCAGTCAGCGGGCAGATCCTCCCACTTGGTACCGGGGGCAATGCCGTTATCGGGATCGCCGGCGGCCTCGTCGTAAATATAGCCGCAAGGACCGCACTCGTACTTCTTCATGGGGGTTACCTTCCTTTCTTCTGATTACTTTTCCTGAGGATATCCTAACAGGAACTGCTTTATACTGCTATGGTATTTGCAACACTGTTATTTTCTCAGCTTCTTCCGCAGGCGGGCCTTCACCTCCGGGGAAAGCACCCGGGCAGCCAAGGCCACCGGAGGAGCGGGCAGCTTAAAAAATTTTCGTCGTACCTGCTCAAAGGGCTCCATGGCGTAGGCCGCGAAAAAGGCCGTCCGCTGAGGGCTGGGCGGGATGGGAGAGGCCAGCCGGGGATTTCCGGCGATGGCCCGCTCCGCCGGGAACGGCCGCTTTGCCAGAGGCAGCTGGTCGAAGATATAGC
>PPYF01065180.1_pt1 | contig 33082 bp, 30 predicted proteins | sample 1559871 | NCBI WGS metagenome assembly PPYF01 (sample SAMN08240021, study PRJNA423297) | Human gut metagenome, whole genome shotgun sequencing project.
GCCCCCCTCCGTCCACCCCGGTTTCCCCAGAATGCACTTGCATTCGACGCTTCTTTGTGATACAATGCCAAGCAGGCGTAAAAATATCGCAAACAAGTCCCAAAACCTCTTGCAAACGATATCGGAATGGTGTACAATGGATATCATCCAGAATTGTCCCTGCAAAACCCAAGTCAATTGGGGCCGCCCGGCCCCCAAAATAAACGAAATGGGAGGAATGAGAAAATGAAAACATGGAAACAGGCGTTGGCACTCGTGCTGGCGCTGGTCATGGCCCTGTCTCTGGTGGCCCTGCCATCCTTCGCCGCCGGCGAGGAGGAGAGCGCCGGCGACACTGGCATGCCCTATATCAAGGATCAGGGCGGCAAGGTCGAAAAGGACGGCCTGGTCATGTCCAAGACCATCAAGGAAGGTGAGAACGGCCAGTTCCTGCTGACCCTGGAGGCCTACGCCACCGGCTCCACCACCACTACCACCACCAAAAAACCCGTGGACATCGTCCTGGTCCTGGATGTCTCCGGCTCGATGGATAAGAACCTTATGAATTACACCTACAATTCGGTGTATAATCCCAAAACCAACGGACGGACGGACTATTATTATCAGGATGAAAACGGCCTATACCAGCGGGCGTACTACTGCGATGGCAAGGTAAGCCATCTCTTTTGGAATGAAACTATCCACACCGCTGGCTGGTACACGGAGAACCACCAGAGCGGGGGCGATTGCCGGGGTGAATCCGGCCGGCGCCTGACCCCCAAGACCTCTGCGTCTGACACTGACACCAGTCACACCCAGTTCTATACCAGAACGGAACAGGATTCCGGTACGAAAAAGATTGCTGCCCTGAAAACTGCCGTCAGTACCTTTATTGACAACGTGGCGACGAAATCCCCTGACAGCAGCATCGCCATCGTCAAGTTCGCCGGTAATAAGAGGGATATCGTGGGCAACGATACCTATCAGGAGGACGTATACACGTACAACTATTCTCAGATCGTAAAGCACCTTACAACTGTCGATGCCACGGGTGCAGACGCTCTGAAAACGGCGGTCAGCGCCCTCCGTGCGGCTGGTGCCACCGCTGCGGATTACGGCATGCAGCACGCCCAGACTATCATCAATGGAGCGAAAGATGACGGTCGCCAGAAGGTTGTTATTATGTTTACCGATGGTGAGCCTAATCACGACCAGAACTTTGATGGTACTGTCGCCAATGCTGCCATTACTGCTAGCAAGGCTATCAAAGATGACAAGGCCATTGTCTACACCATCGGTTGTTTCGGCGGTCAGGCTGGCAGTAGTGATGTCGACACATATATGAACTATGTGTCCTCTAACTACCCCAATGCCGCCAGTATGGACAACGGTGGCGCCAAGGCGAACCCGGCCAATTACTACAAGACCGTCAGCAGCGCCGCCGACCTGAACAACATCTTCACGGACATCAGCCAGACCATCGGCGGCACGACTGTCACGCTGGGCAGCACCTCCGTCCTCCGCGACGTGATCTCTGATTCCTTCAAGCTGCCGGCTGGTGCTGACAAGAGCAGCATCAAGGCCTACAGCGTGTCCTGCACGGGCAAGAATGGTGATACCTATACTTGGGATAGTACTCATGACACTGAGTATACTGCCACAGTTGCCGCCGACAAAAAGACCATCAACGTCACCGGCTTCGACTATGCCGCCAACTGGGTCGACCAGTTTGGCGTAAACGACAGCCAGAGCCACGGCAAGAAGCTGGTGGTGCAGATTCCCATCGTCCCCGAGACCACGGCCTACGGTGATTGTGACACCAACGGCCCTGCTTCCGGCATCTATGCCACCGGCGTGGATGGGGAAGAACCGGTTCAAACGTTCCCGTCCCCCAAGGTCTATATCCCCTACTTTACCGTCGTCCATGTGGCCAGCACCGTGGATAGCGCCACCGGTGCAAACAAGGGCGAAGTGGGAGCAAGCGAGAATTACCCCCTGTGGTGCCACAAGGAGTTCAACCTCACCTCCGTCGTCACCGAGAATTGCCTCTACGGCGGCACCTTTAACGAGGAGACCTGCACCACCGTCCACAATGACGTTCAGAAGCAGGGCAACCCCATGGAGCTGAACCCCACCGAGAACGCCACCTATTATATCTGGGAAGTCCCCGACACCTATCTGCGCCCCTTCGCTTTCTGGGTGTCTCGCCATCTGGAAGGCGGCAACGGCACGCAGAATGTGACCCAGATGTACCTTCTGTCCCTCCTGGATCGCGTCAACTATCTGGATGCCGGACTCTATGTGCAGTTTGCAGGCGACGAGAAGGGTGAGTATATCTCCTCCGGCTGTAAGCAGCTGACCGGAAAGACCGACGTGAACAATGCTACCGTGTATCAGATGCTGGAGTACGCGCTGTATACCGCACCGGACGTTATCCTCGAGACCTGGTATCTTGTCGATGGCAAGGTTACTACGTTCAATGGAGAGCTCTCGCAGAATGCCGATGGAAAGTACCTGGATGGAACACCCACCAATACCGCCCAGGTCATTGATGACGGCTGCATCATCGGTCATCGCCTGGATAGCGATGAATTTGCAAAGTTCCAGGACCACTCCGTCACCTACAGACCCTACTGGATCACGCAGGACGGTGTCCGCGTCGAGGGCCTTCGCGACCGGACCTATTCCTTTGTGAAAGACAGCGAAAACCCTAAAAAGGATGGATTCAACAAATATGAGGCCAAGGATGCGTACACTTTCCTTGAAACCGGCACCCAGGCGGTCCAGACCCTGAGCCTGCGCACTAACATGCTGACGGCCGAGTCTGAGCCCGCCGTGGAGAACGTCACCGTCACCGTGGTGGATGCGGCCAAGACCTACGAGCTTACCGTTTCCGCCGGTACCGGCGTCCGTGACCAGGTGGCCTATCAGGCTCCTGCCGGCAAGGTCTTCGCCGGTTGGTTCGCCGACCAGGCCTATACCACCCCCGCTGACCTGGACCAGGTCACCCAGGACACCACCATCTATGCCAAGTATGTCAGCGACTCCTATCTGGACCTGGCTTACAGCCGCACCGGCCTGTTCCGTCTCCGTGGCGTCACCCTGATCTCTGCCGTGGATAACCCCGCCAACTATCAGGCCTCCGGCTTCATCGTTGGTGACCAGAAGGTTGACGTCTCCTACGCCAGCCGTTATCGGATCTTCAAGACTCCCGCCAACCTGTTCGGCGCGGCCCGTGACGCCAAGCTCATGCTGGCTGATAAGAGCCTCTCCGGCACCGGCACTCTGGAGGTCACCCCCTATTGGGTCACCCTGGACGGCACCGAGGTCCACGGCGTCACCCACACCCTGCATTACAACGCCCGCACAATTTGGGAGTGAGGAAAGGAGAACATCATGACCTATATCGATCCTCAGCTCCGTCCGGTCCTGGACCGCAACACGGTTATCGGTACACCTTCCGGTGGCCACGGCGGTGACAAGCCCGACAGCATTGGCAACGGTCTCTACCGTGTCACCCTCCCCGACGGCACCCAGGTCATCGTGGACCAGTACGGCAACATCATCGGCTGAGCAAAACCCCCAGCCGACTGAGACCCCAAGCTGAGCAAAAACCCCAAGCGGGGGGATGGCATCCCATCCCCCCGCTTTCTTCCATCCATCCCTCTTGGCTCTCCCTCTGGGAGAGCTGTCACCGAAGGTGACTGAGAGGGCCTGTAGGGCGGGGCCCATGTGCCCCGCCGTCAATTATCGGCCACCCCCTTGCCATGTCATTCCGAGGAGGCCCGCAGGGCCGACGTGGGCCCGGCATCAACCGCCGGGTCTGCCGAATGCACGTTCCTTATGCGTTCGGATGGAATCCGCGTCCCCATCCGAATCCCCGCCCCCTACGGACTTGGCTCTCCCTCTGGGAGAGCTGTCACCGAAGGTGACTGAGAGGGCCCTACCACCCCAACCACCCACACCCCCCAAAAATAACGCCTATGAAATTTCGTCTCAACCTGGCTGGCGTCCCTGTGGACGTCACCACCCAATACGATGAATACTATCCGTATTTTTCTCCCTACCTGGAAAAAAATACCGGGACATCCCCCCTTATCCCGCCTTGTCCCGCCAATGACCGGGACATTCCCGCCGTGGAAATTTCCCCCCGGCGGCTTCAGACAGCTTCCAGAATTTACCCGCCGGATTCCGCCGCGTATTATGTGGAATATATGGAACTCTGCCCCGCCATCTCCTCTGCCATCACGGTTTTTGACCGCATCGTGTTCCACGCGGTTTCCTTTATCTGGAAGGACCTGGCCTGGCTGGTCACCGCCCCCAGCGGCACCGGCAAGTCCACCCACTATTGTCTCTGGAAACTCCTCTGTCCCGATGAAATTCAGATCATAAATGGGGATAAACCCATTGTATATATAGAAAATGACGAAGCATTCGTCACTTCTTCTCCCTGGACAGGCAAAGAGAACATGTCTCAGCGCCTGACCGCTAAATTAGGCGGAATTATTGTCTTGGAACAGTCCGATTCCAACGAAATCACACGCCTGACCGTTCACGAATCCGCCGGAAAAGTCTTTTCCCAGTTCCTTTTTGACTGCAATACCGAACAGGAAGCAAAAACTGCCTGTCGTATCGCAGAAAAAATGCTGAAAACGCCGGTTTGGCTCCTGAAAAACCGCGGCGATATCGAATCTGCCAAATTGTGCCGGAAAACTCTGGAAACCTATCTGGAATCCTCCGCTTCCCATTGATTGTATATAAACGCAAAATAGTTCTAAAAATGGTGATTTATTATGAAATATACCGTCATTCCCGGCGTAATTCTTACGAAAATCTGCGATGAAGATTTCCTGGTGGCCACCGGCCCCGCTCGTGGCCGCGTCCCGTATGTCGAGGGGATCAATTCCACCGGTGCTTACTTTTTCTCAAAAATTCTTGATGGACTTTCCACAGAAGAAATTATAGAAGACGCTGTGAAATTATATGAAACGCCGGAAGAGGTTATTGCGCCCTCCTTTGAGCGCTTTATAGAGTCCCTCCTCCGCTCCGGCTATCTTGAAAAAAGTGAATCGTGAAATAATAATCATTCATTGACGGGAAAATAAATATTTGATACAATAATAAAGCTTTAAATCAAATATTTATACAAAAAGGAGAAGAATCATGGAACGCGAAAAGCTGGGGTCCCGCCTGGGCTTCATCCTGCTGTCCGCCGGGTGCGCCATTGGCTGCGGAAATGTCTGGAAATTTCCCTGGATGTGCGGCCAATACGGTGGCGGCGGCTTCGTTTTGCTCTATTTTTTCTGCCTGGTGATTTTGGGCCTGCCGATCATGATTATGGAGTTCAGCGTGGGCCGGGCGGCACAGGCGAGCCCCATCAAAATGTATCAAAAACTGGAGAAAAAAGGCCAGAAATGGCACATTCATGGGTATGTTTCGTTCTTTGGGAGCGTGGCCCTGATGGCGTTTTACACGGTGGTCACCGGGTGGATCGTGTATTATTTTGTGCGGTTTCTGACGGGAAATATCCAGGATCTGGGATTTTCGTCCATGATTACAAACCCGGGGGTTAACGTGACCTATCTGGCGGTGACGGTGGTGCTGGCCTTCGGCATCCTGTGCTTCGGGCTGCAGGGCGGCCTGGAGCGGGTCACCAAATATATGATGATGCTGCTTCTAGTGCTGATGCTGGTGCTGGCGGTGCACAGCTTCACCCTGTCCGGTGCGGCGGAGGGGCTGCGGTTCTATCTGGTGCCGGACCTGTCCAAAATCAACGGCAGCGTGGTGGTGGGGGCCATGAACCAGGCCTTCTTTACCCTATCCGTGGGCATGGGTGCCATGGCTATTTTCGGCAGCTACATCGGAAAAGAGCGCTCCCTGATGGGGGAGTCGGTGCACATCATCGTGCTGGACACCTTTGTGGCGGTGGTGGCGGGACTGATCATGTTCCCGGCCTGCTTCACCTATGGGGTGGAGGTCAATGCCGGTCCCAGCCTGCTGTTTGACACCATGGCCACCGTGTTCAACCACATGAACGGCGGCCGCTGGTGGGGAACCCTGTTCTTCCTGTTTATGGTGTTCGCGGCCCTGTCCACGGTGCTGGCGGTGTGCGAGGAGATACTGGCCATGGTGCGGGATCTTACCGGTTGGAGCCGCCCGGTAGGGTGCCTGGTCTGCGGCGGGGGGATCTTTCTGGTGGCGCTGACCACGGCCCTGGGTTACAGCGTGCTGCACTTCCAGCCCTTTGCAGAGGGCACCGCCTGGTTGGACCTGTGGGATTTCCTGGTGTCCAACAATATTCTGCCCCTGGGATCCCTGGTGCTTGCCCTGTTCTGCTGCAACAAGTTCGGCTGGGGATGGGACAGCTTCCTGCTGGAGGCCAACGCCGGCCGGGGCCTGAAGGTCCGCCCGTGGATGAAGCCGCTGTTCCGGTATGTGGTCCCGGCGGCCATCCTGTTCATCTACGTCTATGGCATGGCGACTTTCCAGTGGAAGTGACGTGAGCATAAGAAAAGGAGAGGCAAGTGCGGGTGGTCGTAAGACAGTTTCAGTCCCGGCAGTAATGTCTGCTGGGCTTGTTCTTGCATATATTAAAGCCAGATGATAGAATTAAACAAATCAATAAGTCGGAATAATAAGGTGGGTAAGGTCTAACATGCCAACAATTCAGTTAAAGGCGATGACGCGAGAACTATGTCACGAACTGTACAAGCATTGGACGAATGATGCGTCTATCTATATGGATATGCACCTGTTTCAGCCCTATGTATATGACGAAGCTGCGGTAAATCGATATTTTGATATGAAGGGGCAGGATGCTTCACGCAGACTGTTTGCGATCATGCTTGGAGATAAGGTGATCGGGGAATTGCAATTGAAGCAGATCGACCATGATAAAAAAGAATGTTCCCTGAGTATCCATATGCAAAACGACGCAGTGAAGGGAAGGGGATACGGAACGCAGGCAGAACGTTTGGCGGTAAAAACCGCCTTTGACGAGTTGGGAATGGCTGCGGTAAACGCAGATACCATCAGGAAAAATACCCGGAGTCAGCATGTGCTGGAAAAGGTAGGCTTTCGCTTTGTTGGAGAAGATGAAACATTCAAATACTACCGTATCGAGCAGTAAACTCCAATTTGCCGAACTGATAAAGGGCGCACTTCTATACACCTTTCGGTGTGCCGTGCGAGCATCCCTTGCCTCTCCCTTTGGGAGAGGTGGCCGAGCGTAGCGAGGACGGAGAGGGTAAACAATGACCATACCAAAAGACAACACCCAATTAGAAAATGCCCGACGGCTTCGCAGGGAGATGACACCCCATGAGCGTAAGCTCTGGTACCTTTTTCTCCACAAATATCCAGTAAAAATTTATAAACAGCGGATTATCGGCAGATTCATCGTGGACTTTTACTGTGCTTCGGCCAGACTGGTCATTGAATTGGATGGCTCTCAGCATTATGAACCTCAGGGGCTTGCTTATGATGCGGAACGTTCTCAATTCCTGATGTCTCTTGGGTTGGAGATTCTGCGATTCTCCAACCGGGATATCGACAGGGATTTTCGTGGTATGTGCACACAAATTGATCTTATCATTCGAAAAAGGCTGCAAGACCCTCTCAGTCACCTACGGTGACAGCTCTCCCAAAGGGAGAGCCAAGGGGCTGCACCCCATTACATAGTATGTTGATATGAGAAATGGAGCGTATCTGTATCGATACGCTCCATTGACTGTTTTATGAACACCCATCTAAGTGCCTCTCCTTTTTTGTCGTATATCGGGCATGTCTGGTGAATTGCGCGGCAAAGAGGGCAGACTTGGCCAATAGGAGCTCGGCCTGCGGCACAGAGAAATCACCGAAGCGCCCTGTAGGGCCCGCTGCCCTCAGCGGGCCGGGGGATGAGGATACGGATTGCCACGTCGGCCCTGCGGGCCTCCTCGCAATGACACGGCAAGGAGATTGCTCCTTATCGCGGTGGGCAAAGAATCGCCGAAGCGCTTGCAGACCCTCTCAGTCACCTTCGGTGACAGCTCTCCCAGAGGGAGAGCCAAGTCCGTAGGGCCCGCTGCTCACAGCGGGCCGGGGAGAGCCCACGCCTCTATGACGGGTGCACCAGCTAAAATAGTTGTTGACAATCCATCTTAATTGACATATAATCCTATTAAGAGGTGAGAAAATGATCTACCGAAACACGGTCCAGCGGGCCATGACACTGGAGGCGGTGCGGAGGCTGCACGCGCACCCAACGGCGGAGGAGGTATACCGGCAGGTGGCGGCGGAGCACCCCAGCGTCAGCCGGGCCACGGTTTACCGCAATCTGCGGCAGCTGGCGGAAAGCGGCCTGCTGCTGAAAATCAACACCACAGACGGGGCGGATCACTTCGATCACCGGTGCGACGCCCACTATCACGCCGGATGCCTGCGCTGCGGCCGGGTTTTCGACGTGGAGCTGCGGCAGCCGCCGCAGCTGGAGAAGCTGCTGGGGGATACCCACGGCTTCGCGGTCAGCGGATACGACCTGCTGTTTCGTGGCGTGTGCCCGGAATGCGGCGGGAAAACATCCATATAATAAGAAGAGCAAAACGAAAGGGAAGGAAACAAATATGAACAAAACCACCAAATACGCCGGGACCCAGACGGAAAAGAACCTGATGGCGGCCTTTGCCGGGGAATCCGAGGCCCGGAACAAGTACACCTACTTCGCCTCCAAGGCTAAAAAGGACGGCTTTGAGCAGATCGCAGCCCTGTTTCTGAAAACGGCGGAAAACGAGAAGGAGCACGCCAAGCTGTGGTTCAAGGAGCTGGAGGGCATCGGCTCCACCGCCGAGAACCTGCTGTCCGCCGCCGAGGGCGAAAACTATGAGTGGACGGACATGTATGAGGGCTTTGCCAGGACCGCCGATGAGGAGGGCTTCCATGAGCTGGCCCAGCGGTTCCGCCTGGTGGGGGCCGTTGAGAAGCACCATGAGGAGCGCTATCGGGCGCTGCTGCACAACGTGGAGATGGCGGAGGTGTTCGCCAAGAGCCAGGTGAAGGTGTGGGAGTGCCGCAACTGCGGCCACATCGTGGTAGGGGAGAAGGCCCCGGAGGTCTGCCCCACCTGTAACCATCCCCAGAGCTATTTCGAGATTCACGCGGAGAACTATTGATAGAAAAACGCAGGAGACGCCGCCCACCCGGGCGGCGTCTTCTGAAACTGTTCCAAAAGGGCGTTGCCCTTTTGGAACAAAAGACTTGCAGTCTGCTGCGCGCATAATTTGTTCGCCGGTGGCGAACAAATTCCACACTTGCAGACTGAGAAGTATTTTCGTCCAGGTACACGCCCCGGACGAAAATGATTCCATTCGATTTGCCGCCTACAGGCGGCAAACTCTGCGAGGCTTCTTTGATGAGCTGACAAACGCAGGAGACGCCGCCCACCCGGGCGGCGTCTTCTGCGTTTGCGCTGGGGGAAAAGGGTGTTATGACTGCTTCACGGAGGGCTTCAGCTTCTCCGCGATGACGCACAGCACAACGGTGAGAGCCATGTCCGGCAGGGTATAGCCCACGGGGGTGTCCACGCCCATCAGCAGGCGATAGGCCACAAAGCCGATCAGCCAGATCACCAGGTTCCGGGCGTCGGCGGCCACGGCGAAGCGGTCCCGGCGCAGAAGGAAGTGGTCGGCGATCTGGACGGCGATCATGGGGGCGAACACGGAGCCAATCAGGTACAGGAAGTTGGTGATATCGTCCATGGGGAACAGGATGGCCCCGGCCACGCCCACCAGGGTGGTGACGATGGCCACGGTTTTGCCGCTGAGCTTCCCGGACAGGGACTCGGCGGAGATGCCGGCGGACCAGGCGTCCAGGAAGGTGGTGGTGACGGTGGAGAACACCAGGATCACCAGGGCGGCGATGCCCAGACCGGCCTTCACCATGATGACGGCGATGTCATACTCGCCGGTGAAGATGGCCGCGCCCATGCCGATGACGTACATCCAGCAGGACACCAGGCCATAGGTAACCACGCTGGCCACGGTGGCCCGGACGGGCTTCTGGGCCTGGCGGGTATAGTCGCTGATCAGGGGCAGCCAGGACAGGGGCATGGCCACCGCCAGCTCCACCGCCGCGCCGAAGGTCAGGCCCTCGCCGCTGGGGGCGGCCATGGCGCTGCCGGAGAAGAAAATCACCTTGCACAGCACCAGGGTCAGCACGAACAGGGCGGCCATGGTGATCTTGTTGATCCAGCCCAGGTCGGTGACGCCCACCACGATCCATAGGATGATGAGCCCGCCGATGACCAGGCACCACACCCAGCGGCCAACATCGAAAATGCCGCCGATGGCCAGGGCACCGTCATAGATCATGATGGCGGTCCAGCCCACCAATTGCAGCACGTTCAGCAGGGCGAACAGCAGGCCGCCCTTCTGACCGAAGCTCATTTTCACGGTTTCCATGGCGCTGCGGCCGGTGCGGCCGCCGATGAGGCCCGCCAGCAGCATCATGCCGCAGCCGATGACGTGGCCGATGAGGATGGCCAGCAGGCCCTTGCCCATGCCCAGAGGGGCGAAGGCCGTGCCGGTAAGGATCTCCGCCAGGGAGACGCCTGCCCCGAACCAGATCAGGGCGTTCTGAAAGGTGGAGGTCTTTTTCATTCCGCGAACCCTCCCTTCAGGTCAAACATGTGGTTCATGGGGCCGGAGCCGCGGCCCAGGTCCAGCATGGCGGCCAGCGCCCCGGAGATATAGGCCTTGGCCCGCTCCACGGACCGGTCCAGGTCATAGCCCTTGGCCAGGTTGGCGGCGATGGCGCTGGACAGGGTGCAGCCGGTGCCGTGGGTGTTGGGGTTGGCGATGCGCTTGCCCCGGAACCACTTGCCGCAGCTGCTGCGCCACAGCAGGTCGTCGGCGTCGTTGATCTGGTGACCGCCCTTGCACAGCACGGCACAGCCATAGCGCTGGCTGATGGTCCGGGCGGCGGCCTCCATGCCGGCGGCGTCGGTGATGGTGAGGCCGGAGAGGATCTCCGCCTCGGGGATGTTGGGCGTCAGAACCGTGGCCAGAGGCAGCAGCTGAGAGGTCAGGGCCTGGATGGCGTCGTCCCGCAGGAGCTTTGCGCCGGAGGTGGCCACCATGACGGGGTCCACCACCACCCGCTCCGCGCCGTACTGCCGGAGCTTTTCCGCGATGACGGCAATCAGCTCCGCAGAGGAGACCATGCCGATCTTCACCGCGTCGGGGACGATATCCGTGAATACGGCGTCCAGCTGCTCCGCCAGGAAATGGGGGGTGGACTCCAGAATATCCGTGACGCCGGTGGTGTTCTGGGCCGTCAGGGCCGTGACCGCGCAGGTGGCGAATACGCCGTTGGCGGTCATGGTTTTGATATCGGCCTGAATCCCGGCGCCTCCGCTGGAATCGCTTCCGGCAATGGTCAATGCTGTTTTCATGCTCATTTCTCCTTTCGATGTTAACACAGCACAGTTTTATAACGCGATGCAAGGTGGTGCCCCCAATGCACCGCGAAGGAACACATTTTGATTCAGTTTTCGTTATTCAGCCGCTCCCAATGGGCGGGGAGCCGGGCCAGGGAGGTGAGATATATCTCCGCCGCATTCCGCAGGCCCTGCTGATCCGCCTCGCCGTTGGCGTCGAAAATGCCCACGGTGCGATAGCCCGCCGCGGCGGCGGTTTGCAGGGCATAGAGGGAGTCCTCCGCCACCAGGCACTGCCGGGGCGGCACGCCCTGGGCCGCCAGGTGATAGATATCCGGCCGGTGCTTGCTGACGCCCAGCTCGCCGGTGGTGTAAATGGCCCGGAAATACGGCAGAAGGCCCAGCCGCTCCAGAGCCCGGGTCACATGGGTCCGGGGACTGGAGGTGGCGGCGGTGACGGCTACGCCCCGGCCCTGTAAAAACGCCAGGGCCTCCCGGGCTCCGTCCTTTTCCGGAACCTCGTTATAGTAATAATCCCGCAGCATGGCGGAAAGGTCCGCCAGAACGTCGGCGCTCTCCGGCAGGGGATAGTGGGTCCGGAGATAGTCCGCGCCCTGCTCCATGCTCATGGCAAACAGCAGCTCTCCCAGGCCCGGCTCCGGCGTGAGTCCCCGGCGCAGCAGGTAGCGGGCGCCCAGGTCCTTCCAGATGGACATGGAGTCCAGCACCACGCCGTCCAGGTCAAACACAGCGGCCCGGATCATGCCTGGAGCATCTCCCGGGTGGCGGCCTTCAGGTCCTCCGATGCCCGGCGGATATCGGCCGCGCCGTAGATGGCGCTGATGACGGCCACGCCGCAGATGCCGCTGCCGGAAAGCCTGTGTACGTTGTCCCGGCTGATGCCGCCGATGGCCACCACGGGAATGGACACGGCCCGGCAGATGGCCTTTAGGGTGTCGTAGGACACGTCGTCGGCGTCGTCCTTGGACCCGGTGGGGAACACGGCCCCCACGCCCAGATAGTCCGCGCCGTGCTTTTCCGCCAGCAGAGCCTGCTCCACCGTCTGGGCGGACACGCCGATGATCTTATCGGGCCCCAGCTTCCGGCGGACGTCCAGGGCCTCCATGTCGCTCTGGCCCACATGAACGCCGTCGGCGTCCATAGCCAGGGCGATGTCCACGTTGTCATTGACGATGAAGGGAACGTGATAGTCCCGGCACAGGGCCTGAAGCTCCCGGGCCTCCGCCAGGAAGGCGGGCTCCGCCAGGGACTTTTCCCGCAGCTGCAGCATGGTGACGCCGCCCCGCAGGCTCTCCTCCACCACGTCCCGGAGGCTGCGGCCATTGAGCCAGTGGCGGTCCGTTACGGCGTACAGCAGCAGATCCTGCTCAGCGCACTTCATACTTGGCCCCCTTGTCCAGCGCGGCGCCGTCCATGTTGTAGATGGCGTCGATGATGCGGTTGCGGTAGGTGGAGTTGCCGTCCCCCGGGGCCATGCGGCTCCAGCCGATCTCACCGGCCAGACCCATGGCGCACACGGCAGCGGCGGCGGCTTCCAGACGCCGGTCGGGGTTGGCCACCACAAAGGCGGTCATCATGCCGGACAGCTGGCAGCCGGTGCCGGTGATTTTACCCATCTCCGGCCGGCCGTTGCGGATGACAAAGCAGCGCTGGCCGTCGCTGACCAGGTCGATGGCCCCGGTGACGGCCACGATGGCATGGCTGCGCTGGGCGAAGTCTTTGACAAAGGCCACGGCGGAATCCAGATTCTCGTCGGATACGGCGTCGGACACGTCGGCGTCCACGCCACGGGTTTTGCCGCTGCCCAGGGCCAGGGTCTTGATCTCGGAGATGTTGCCGCGGATCACGGTGAAGGGCAGCTGCTCCATCAGGTCCACGGCGGTGTTGGTGCGCAGGGCGGAGGCACCGGCTCCCACGGGGTCCAGCAGCAGCACATGGTGCAGCTGCGCCGCCTTCTTCCCGGCCCGGAGCATCCCCTGGATGCTCCGCTGGTTCAGGGTGCCGATGTTGATGTTCAGGCCGCCGCAGATGGAGGTGATGTCCTCCACGTCCTCCGGCTCGTCGGACATAATGGGACTGCCGCCGCAGGCCAGCAGAATGTTGGCCACGTCGTTGACGGTGACATAATTGGTGATGTTGTGGACCAGAGGCACGGTTTTGCGCACGTTGTCCAGGCAGATTCCCAGCATAGAAATACACTCCTTACAGCAAAAAATGCGGACATGCCAAAAAAGGCATATCCGCATGGCTTGGAGCGTGTGCGTCGGTATGTCCCTACGTTGGCATTATCCAAATCAGGTTGAAGGGTCTGGGCGACGACAGCCCACTCTCAGCCCGCTGCGGCGAGCTCCCCTGTTGACGTAGGGTATGATAACACCAATTTTCGGGTTTTGCAAGGGAAAATTCGGAATTTTATAGCGGGAGATGGCGAACGGAGTAGTCCAGGATGATTTTTTTGCAGCGGGGGCAGTTGAATGCTTCCGCAGCTGCGCCGCCGAAAGCGGACGAACCGGAATCCGCCAGCGTGATGGCATCCTTGTTCAGCCAGGACAGCGCGGCCATAGGGCCGGCCTCCCGGGACCAGTATACGCCGTCCCGGCTCTGGATGACGCCCGGGGTCATTTCTTCCCCGCAGAAGGGACATTTCATCGGCATAGAGACACCTCCATAATCATCAGATTGGCGAGATTGTAGCATAAAACCGGGGAAAAAGCAAGAAAGGCTTCCTTTTTGAAGCAATCTGTGATATACTGGGCGAAAAATACCCGAAAAGGGAGGGATGCGGGATGAAAATCGGAACGGTGGAGGTGCCCTCGCAGCTGGTGCTGGCCCCCATGGCGGGGGTAACAGACCTGGCCTTCCGGCTGATCTGCCGGGAGCTGGGGGCGGGCCTGACGGTCACGGAGATGGTCAGCGCCAAGGCCCTGTGCTATCAGGACAAAAAGAGCAGGGGCCTGCTGAAGCTGTCCCCCGGGGAACACCCGGCCAGCGCCCAGATTTTCGGCAGCGACCCCGTGTGCATGGCGGAGGCCGCGTGCATCGCGGCGGAGATCTCCGGGGCGGACCTGATCGACATCAACATGGGCTGCCCGGTGGGGAAGATCGTCTCCAACGGCGACGGCAGCGCCCTGATGCGGGACCCGGAGAAGGCCGCCCGGATCGCCCAGGCGGTGGTGGAGGCCTCGCCGGTGCCGGTGACGGTGAAAATGCGCCGGGGCTGGGACAAGGGCAGCATCAACGCCGTGGAGCTGGCACAGATGCTGGAGCAGGCGGGGGTGTCGGCCCTGGCGGTCCATGGCCGCACCCGGGCCCAGATGTACGCCGGGCAGGCGGACTGGGTCACCATCCGCCAGGTGAAGGCGGCGGTGTCCATTCCGGTGATGGCCAACGGCGACGTGTTTTCGGCGGAGGACGCCGTGAAGATCCTGCACTTCACCGGGGCCGACGCCGTGATGATCGGCCGGGGCTGTCTGGGCAATCCCTGGCTGTTTCAGCAGGCCCAGGCGGCGCTGGAGGGAAAGCCCGTCCCGCCGCTGCCGCCTCTGGCCCAGCGGTGCGACACCGCCGTGCGGCAGATCGAGCTGGCGGCCCAGGACAAGGGGGAGCACATCGCCATTCTGGAGGCCCGGAAGCAGTACGCCTGGTATCTCAAGGGCGTGCCCCACGCGGGATATTACAAGGAGCAGATCGTGCGCATGAACACGCTGGAGGATATGTACCGGATTACGGAGGGCATCCGCCGGGACCTGATATAAGGCGGGCCCAAGGAGGAAAAGGAGGAATTCTATGCACAAGAGAAAGCATTGGATCGTGGCGGCGGGGTTGGCCCTATGCGGGCTGCTGCTGGCTGCGCTGACCCTGGGACGGCCCCGGGATGTTCCCGAGACAAGCCGGGACACCGCGCCCTGGCCGGTGGTGCGGGTGGTCCCCGCCTGGAACGGCCTCCAGGCGGAAAGAAACGTGTACTGACCCGGCTGGGAGAGAATGCAATTTACTTAAAAATCGCACATAAAATTAGTTAAATGCAAAAAAACGGCCACTTCAATTGACAGAACCGCTGCGGGTATGGTATGCTGAAAACAGCATACCATATGAAGTAAACCACCGGGAACAGGAAAGGAGAACCAGACGATGAAACGCAGGATTTTCACTTTTCTGCTGGCGGCGGCGCTGGTGCTGCTGACCGCCTGCTCTGGCCGGGGGACAGAGCCGCCTGTCCGCATCGGGGAGGCCATTGGCGAGGCGTCCCTGCTCAGGTCCTATTCCGCTGCGGAGGCTTTTCAGGAGGCCGACGCCGACTATCCCGACGCCTATCAGAGCGTGGGCAGCTTTTCCACCGTGCTGTATGCCGCCGACGCGGTGGACGGCACCCGGTATTATCTGGACCGGTTCGGCCTGATGAGCATGCGGGAGCAGGAGACCGGGGATTCCGCCTTGGAGCAGCCGTTGTCCCGGATGCCGGAGGACACCGTGAAGGAGCTGCGGGCAGACCTGGAAAAGACGGACGCCCTGCTGGCGGAGAGTCTTTCCTCCGGGGAGCGGAAGAATAGTTCCTTTGAAGCCTATGTCTATACCCAGGACGCCCTGGAGACCCTGTTCGCATCGCTGAACCAGGGGTAAGGCCCCGCCCTGCGGGATATATTGTTGGAGGATCACCGCCAATACACACCAAACGCCAAAATAACACACTCCCGGCCGGTGGTCGGGAGTGTGTTATTTTAACGATGATTTACTTCACAATCAGCGTCTGGCCGTCCATCTCCTGGGGGGCGGCCAGGCCCATCACATCCAGGATGGTGGGGGCGATGTCCGCCAGGCGGCCCGGGCGCAGCTGGGTGCCTGCACCGCAGAGGATGAAGGGCACCAGGTTGGTGGTGTGGGCGGTCATGGGGCTGCCGTCGGGCTGGAGCATGACCTCGGCGTTGCCGTGGTCAGCGGTGACCATGGCGATGCCGCCCATTTTCAGGGTGGCCTCCACCACCCGGCCCACGCACTCGTCCACCGTCTCCACGGCCTTGACGGCGGCCTGGAGAACGCCGGTGTGGCCCACCATGTCGCAGTTGGCGAAGTTCAGGATGATCACGTCATACGCGCCGGAGTTGATGCGCTCGATGCACTTGTCGCAGACCTCCCGGGCGCTCATCTCGGGCTGGAGGTCGTAGGTGGCCACCTTGGGGGAGGGCACCAGCACCCGGTCCTCGCCGGGGTACTGCTTCTCCACGCCGCCGTTGAAGAAGAAGGTGACGTGGGCGTACTTCTCCGTTTCGGCGATGCGCAGCTGGGTCAGGCCCATGGAGCTGAGGTACTCGCCCAGGCCGTTTTTCACCGGGATCCGGGGCCAGGCCACCAGCACGTTGGGCATGGAGGCGTCGTACTCGGTGTTGCAGACGTAGGTGGTGGGGAAATACTCCCGCTGGAAGCCGTCGAAACCCGGGTCCACAATGGCCCGGGTGATCTCCCGGGCCCGGTCGGGACGGTAGTTGAAGAAAATGATGCTGTCGTTGTCGGAAATGGTGCCCTCCGGGTCGCAGACCACGGGCTCCATAAACTCGTCGGTGACATCGTTGGCATAGGACTGGGCCACGGCGTCCACGGGGTCGGGATTCTGGATGCCCTCGCCGTAGACCATGGCGTCATAGGCCAGCTGCACCCGCTCCCAGCGGTTGTCCCGGTCCATGGCGTAATACCGGCCCATAACGGTGGCGATTTTGCCCACACCCAGGGTCTGGCACTTATCCCGGCAGGCGGAGACGAAGTCCCTGCCGCTGGTGGGGGACACGTCCCGGCCGTCCAGAAAGGCGTGGACATACACCCGGGTCAGGCCCTTGTTCTTGGCCATTTGCAGCAGGGCATACAGGTGCTGGATGTGGGAGTGGACGCCGCCGTCGGACAGAAGCCCGTACAGGTGCAGGCTGGAGCCCTTTTCCAGGCAGTCGTCCATGGCCTTGTTGTAGGCGGCGTTTTCAAAGAAGCTGCCGTCGTCGATGGCCCGGGAGATCCGGGGCAGATCCTGGAACACCACCCGGCCGCCGCCGATGTTGGTGTGGCCCACCTCGCTGTTGCCCATCTGCCCGGCGGGCAGACCCACGTCCAGGCCGCTGGCGGACAGGGTGGTGTGGGCATATTCGGCGAAAAGCCGGTCCAGCTGTGGCGTTTGGGCCAGGCTGACGGCATTGCCGGGGCCGGGGCCGGTGAGGCCGAAGCCGTCCATGATGATCAGGGTAGTAGGCGCCTTGTTCATTGCGGAACCTCCTGTCGATTCGCTTAGTCCTGGTTGGCGGCGTTGATGATCTCCACAAAGTCGGCAGGCTTCAGGGAAGCGCCGCCGATGAGGCCGCCGTCGATATCGGGCTGGGCCAGCAGCTCCGCCGCGTTGCCGGGCTTCATGGAGCCGCCGTACTGAATGGTGATGGAGCGGGCGATGCGGGCCCCGTACAGATGCCGCACGGTGGTGCGGATGGAGGTGCAGACCTCGGCGGCCTGCTCGGCGGTGGCGGTCTTGCCGGTGCCGATGGCCCAGATGGGCTCATAGGCGATGACGCACTTGCGCAGCTTCTCGGCGGGGACGCCGGCCAGGGCGGACTTCACCTGCAGGGCGATGAGCTCCATGGTGATGCCCAGCTCCCGCTGCTCCAGGCTCTCGCCCACGCAGATGATGGGATGCAGACCCGCCTCCAGAGCGGCCAGGACCTTCTTGTTGACGGTGAAATCCGTTTCGCCGAAATACTGGCGGCGCTCGGAGTGGCCGATGATGACGTATTTGACGCCCAGGTCCTTGAGCATGTCGGCGGAAACCTCGCCGGTGTAGGCACCGGACTTTTCATAGAACATGTTCTGCGCGCCCACGGAGATGCGCAGGTCCTTGAAGGCCTTCAGGGCGGCGGGGATATTCACGAAGGGGACGCACACCACCACGTCGCACCACTTGGCGCGGGGCATGATGGCCTTGATGTCGTCGGCAAATTTCTTGGTATCGCTGGCGGTCATGTTCATTTTCCAGTTGCCGGCGATGATGGTCTTGCGGTATCTGCGATTCATAGCGATTCTTACTCCTCTTATCTATATTTCAAAAGGGTGAAAAGTTTCCCCTTTGGTGTCATTTATCCAGCAGGCAGGCCACGCCCGGCAGCTCGATGCCCTCCAGGAACTCCAGGGAGGCGCCGCCGCCGGTGGAAATGTGGGTGATCTTATCGGCGAAGCCCATCTGCTCCACGGCTGCGGCGCTGTCGCCGCCGCCCACGATGGTGATGGCCCCGCTGTCGGCCAGGGCCTGGGCCATGGCCCGGGTGCCGGCGGCGAACTTCTCAAACTCGAACACGCCCATGGGGCCGTTCCACACCACGGTGCCTGCGCCCCGGACGGCGGCGCAGAAGGTGCGGATGGTCTCGGGGCCGATGTCCAGGCCCTCCATGTCGTCGGGGATGGCGTCGGTGGGCACCACCAGGCTGTCGGCGTCGGCGGAGAACTCCGCCGCGGCCACGGTGTCGGTGGGCAGCAGCAGCTGCACGCCCCGGTCCTTGGCCTTCTGAATCATCTGAAGGGCATAGTCCAGCTTGTCCGGCTCGCACAGGCTCTTGCCGATGGAGCCGCCCTGGGCCCGGGCAAACGTATAGGCCATGCCGCCGCCGATGATGATGGTGTCGGCCTTTTCCAGCAGGTTGTTGATGACGCCGATCTTGTCGGACACCTTGGCCCCGCCCAGCACCGCCACGAAGGGACGCTTGGGATTTTCCAGAGCACCGCCCATGATCTCCAGCTCCCGGGCCACCAGCAGGCCGGACACGGCAGGCAGGAAGGCTGCCACACCGGCGGTGGAGGCGTGGGCCCGGTGCACGGTGCCGAAGGCATCGGACACATACAGCTCCGCCATGGAGGCAAGCTCCCGGGCAAACTCCGGGTCGTTCTTCTCCTCCCGGGGGTCAAAGCGCAGATTCTCCAGCAGCATGATCTGGCCGCCCTGGAGGGCCGCCGCCTTGGCCTTGGCGTCCTCGCCCACGATGTCCTGGGCGAAGATGACCTCCTGGCCCAGCAGCTGGCTCAGCCGCTCCGCCACAGGCCGCAGCGTCAGACTGTCCTTCCACTGCCCCTTGGGCTTGCCAAGGTGAGAGCAGGCAATGACCGCCGCGCCCCGCTCCAGCAGATACCGGATGGTGGGAAGACTGGCCACAATGCGCTTGTCGCTGGTGATGGCGTGGGTCTCCTTATCCTGGGGCACGTTGAAATCGCAGCGCAGCAGGATCTTCTTGCCTGCCACGTCCACGTCCATGATGGTTTTCTTATTGTAATTCATATCGGTACGCTCCTTTATGAAAATAATACTCAATTTATACTCACTTTGCCATTTCCCCGCAGCGCATCAACCCCGGGAACTCCTGCTGCCGCAGCGCTTCGTAGGTCAGCACCGCCACGGAGTTGCTGAGATTCAGGCTCCGGGCCGGGGACACCATGGGCAGGCGGATGCAGCGATCATAGTGGGCCGTGCGGAATGCTTCCGGCAGACCCGCCGTCTCCTTGCCGAAGAACAGCCAGCAGCCCTCCCGGAACCGGGCCTGACAGTAATCCTGAGGGGCCTTGGTGGTGGCCAGCCACAGGTCGTCCGCCGCCTCCGGGTGCTTCCGGAAGAAATCGTCCAGGCTCTCATAGTCGAATACCCGGACCAGGTGCCAGTAATCCAGGCCGGCGCGCTTCACCGCCCGGTCAGAGATGTCGAAGCCCAACGGGCGGATCAGATGCAGATCGCAGCCGGTGGCCGCACAGGTGCGGGCAATATTCCCGCAGTTCTGGGGGATTTCCGGCTCAACCAGAACAATATGCACCATCTTTCCGTCGCTCCCTTCGGCCTTTGCCTGACATGACCAGCCTATTGTAATGCAATTCCCTAAAGAATGCAACCGGAAATTGTAAATTTTGGGCATTTTTTCTTAAAACGACAAAAAACCATCTGTGAATTGTATGGGATTTCCGGATTTTGCAGCAGATTTTGCAGACCGGAAAAATTATTGCCAGAAAAAAACGCAAAAATACTGGATTTTCCCGCAGAGCATGATATAATGGGATGGATTATAGAAAGGGGGATGGTTCCCGTGAATTGTGAAATTGCGATTTTCGACCTGAAGGGTGCTCTGGCCCCCCAGGATAAGCCGCTGATGCTGCAGCCTGTTCTGTTCTGCCCGGTGCTGACCTGGGCGGCGCAGGAGCTTATGGACTGCGGCGTGCAGCGGTATTTTATTGTCTGCCCGGAGAAGTGGCGTCAGGAGGTCCTGGACGACCTGCCGGGCTGTGATGTGACGTTTTTTGACCATGCGGAGGCGGCCCTTTCCGCCGCCGGCGGGGACGTGGTAATGGTCCCCGGGCCGGTGGTGCCGGTATACGGCCCGGAGGACGGACGCAGCGTGTATGCCGCCGACAGCCAGGTGCTGCTGGCCCGGCTGCGGGCTGGGACCCCTCTGACCGACTGCCCGGCGGAGGCGGCAGGCGTCCGCTCCCTGTGGAGGCCCCAGACGCTGGCCCCGGCCTTCCGGCCCTTTGACTCGGCGGCGGCGCTGACGGCGGCCATGCCGGACGCCCGGGAGCTGATCCTGCGGCGGCTGGCGGAAAACGGGGTCACCGTGGTGGACCCCGCCGCCACCTATGTGGACCCCCGGTGCTCCGTGGCCCCGGGCGTCACCCTGCTGCCGGGCACCATCCTGCGGGGACACACCGCCGTGGACCGGGACAGCGAGATCGGTCCCAACTCCATGCTCCGGGACTGCCGGATCGGCCAGCGCACCACCGTGAATGCCTCCCAGCTCAATGACAGCACCGTGGGAAGCGACACCACCGTGGGGCCCTTCACCTATGTGCGCCCGGGGTGCACCATCGGCGACCACTGCCGGGTGGGGGACTTTGTGGAGGTGAAGAACTCCGTCATCGGCGACGGCACCAAGATCAGCCACCTGACCTATGTGGGCGACAGCGACGTGGGCCGGCGGGTGAACTTCGGCTGCGGCACCGTCACCACCAACTACGACGGCCACAAAAAGTTCCGCTGCACCATCGGCGACGACGTGTTCCTGGGCTGCAACACCAACCTCATCGCGCCGGTCACCGTGGGGGACCGGGCCTATACCGCCGCCGGGTCCACCGTTACCGACGACGTGCCCGATGGGGCGCTGGCCATCGCCCGGGCGCGGCAGACCAACAAGCCCGGCTGGGCCGACCGCCTGCACAGCCTGTGGAAAAAGGACAAGTGAGGCTGTCGAAAAGCCCGGAAATCTTCTGCCATCGGAAAGGAAGATAGTTACGAAAGAAATCCATCAGGGGTGTCTTTCGTTTGCAATCACAGGTTTTTCAGAACTTAAAAAGTTCTGAAAAACCGCACGCAAATTTTCAAAAAAGTTTTTTGAAAATTTGAAGTGAGTATCGGCGTCAGCCGTCTCAGATAGATCAGTACCAAGAGAGATTTTTTTGAGTAAGATAGAAAGCGAGTGTGTAAAGAAATGATTTCTCATGGCAAGGACATCAAGGTGTTCACCGGTAACTCCAATCCCGCTCTGGCAAAGGAGATCTGCCAGATCATCGGCACCAAGCTGGGCGAGTCCGAGGTAAAGACCTTCGCCGACGGCGAGGTGTCCGTCTCCCTGTACGAGACCGTCCGCGGCAGCGACGTGTTTCTCATCAACTCCACCTGCAAGCCCGTCAATGACAGCCTCATGGAGCTGCTGATCATGATCGACGCCTGCCGCCGGGCCTCCGCCGGGCGCATCACCGCCGTGATCCCCTATTTCGGCTATGCCCGCCAGGACCGCAAGGCCAAGAGCCGCGATCCCATCTCCGCCAAGCTGGTGGCCAACATGATCGTGGCCGCAGGCGCGGACCGGGTGCTGACCATGGACCTGCACGCCAGCCAGATCCAGGGCTTCTTCGACATCCCCGTGGACAACCTGCTGGGCAACCCCGTCTTTGTGGACTACTACGCCAAGAAGTTCGGTGAGCGGGCCGAGGACATGGTGGTGGTGTCCCCCGATGTGGGCTCCGTGGCCCGGGCCCGGACCTTCGCCCAGAAGCTGCACATGAACCTGGCCATCGTGGATAAGCGCCGCCAGAAGGCCAACCAGTGCGAGGTCATGAACGTCATCGGCGACGTGGCCGGTAAGGACTGCATCCTGTTTGACGACATGGTGGATACCGCCGGTTCCCTGTGCAACGCCGCCAAGGCCATCGTGGAGGTGGGCGGCGCCAGGAACGTGTATGCCTGCGCCAGCCACGGCGTGCTGTCCGGCCCGGCTCTGGAGCGGCTGGAGGGCAGCAACATCACGGAGCTGGCCCTGCTGAACACCATTCCGGAGACCCAGGGCGCCGGGTGCAGCAAGATCAAGTATCTGTCCGTGGCTCCCATGTTCGGCGAGGCCATCGAGCGGATTTATCAGGAAATTTCCATTGCCAAGCTGTTCAACTGAGCATTTTTGTGATATAATAACCGGGCGATTTTTTCGCCCGGTTATTTTTACCGGCAGTTTTCCGATACAGGGGGATGTGACGCTATGTTTTTTCATCGCAGCGGCGGCGGAATCAGCTGGCTGCTGGTGGGCCTGGGGAATCCCGGGAACCAGTACGCCGCCACCCGGCACAACATGGGCTTTATGGCCCTGGACCGTCTGGCGGACCGGGAGGGCTTCCGCTTCAATAAGCTGCGCTTCCGGGCCTGGACCGGCCAGTGGAAGGTGGGAGACCGGCAGGTGCTGGTGATGAAGCCCCAGACCTATATGAACCTGTCCGGCGAGTCCGTGGGCGAGGCGGCCCGGTTTTATAAGATCCCGGCGGACCATGTGCTGGTCATCAGCGACGACGTGTCCCTGCCTGCCGGGAAGCTGCGGATCCGGGGCGGCGGCAGCGCCGGAGGACACAACGGCCTGAAGAATATCATCCAGCACCTGGGCACCGACAAATTTCCCCGCATCAAGGTGGGGGTGGGCTCCCCTCGGCCCGGGGAGCACGACATGGTGGACTGGGTCATGGGCAAGCCCATGGGTGAGGACCGGACGGCGGTGGAGGATGCCCTGGACCGGGCAGGCAACGCCGCCAAGGCCCTGATCACAGAGGGCATCGACCGGGCCATGAACCGGTTCAATTGATACTTTTAAGTTCTGTTACAGCTTCGGGGCGTATACTACAATCGTATACGCCCCCGCGCGTGCTGCGGAGGAAGGGAGGTGCCCGGTGAAGGCGCTGATGAAGGAGCTGCTGAGCCTGACGGAGGTGCGGCAGCTGACAGAGGACGTAGAAAGCGGCGTAAGCCCGGTGCTGATCACCGGCGTAAGCCCGGTGCACCGGGCCCAGGTGGAGGCGGCCCTGCATCTGAAGACCCGGCGGCCGCTGGTGGTGCTGTGTCCTGACGAGCGGGAGGCCCGGCGGCAGGCCGGTGACCTGCGGGTGCTCACCGGGGAGGAGCCGCTGGTGCTGCCGGCTCGGGAGCTGCAGTGGCGGCCTATGGAGGCCAGCCGTCAATGGGAAAACCAGCGGCTGGCGGCTCTGTACCGCCTGGGAAGCAGCCCCGTGGTGGTGACCACCCCGGAGGCCCTGGTGCAGCGGTGCATCCCGCCCCGGGTGCTGGAGCGGACGGTCCTGACCCTGGCCGTGGGCCAGCGGTGGGACCTGGGGGACCTGGCCCGGCGGCTGGCCGGAGCCGGATACACCCGGTGCGACCAGGTGGAGGGCCCGGGACAGTTCGCCCTGCGGGGCGGCATCCTGGACGTGTTCTCCCCGGGGATGGAGCAGCCGGTGCGCTGCGAATTTTTCGACGACGAGATCGACTCCCTGGGTATTTTCGACACCGCCACCCAGCGGCGGGTGGAAAACCGCCGGGAGGCCCTGCTGCTTCCGGCGGCGGAGGTGCTGCCGGCCTGGCAGGAGGGCCAGGCGGAGCAGGCGGCCCTGCGTCTGGAGGCCGCGGTGAAGCGCCTGGCCCGGAAGCAGGACACCCAGGCCCTGCGGGAGCTGCTGACCGCCGACGCCGCCCGTCTGCGCCAGGGCATGGCCCCCAACGGCCCGGACCGGTGCCTGGCGGCAGTGTATCCGGAAAAGACCACGGCCCTGGACTATCTGCCCGAAAACGCCCTGGTATGCGTGGAGGAAAGCGGCCGGACGGCGGAGGCCCTGCGGGGCTGGCTGTGGCAGCTGAAGGAGGACGTGTCCGCCGGAATGGAGGCGGGCTTTCTGGCCGGGGAGCTGGCGGATTTCGCCGCCTCGGAGCAGGAGCTGGCGGCCCGGCTGGAAAAGCGCCCCACGGTGCAGCTGGACAGCCTCACCACCGGCCGTCAGCTGCTGGCTCCCAAGGACCTGTTACAGCTGACGGCCAAGCAGCTGTCCAGCTACGGCGGGTCCCTGGAGCTGGCCTGCACGGACCTGACCCACTATCTCACCTCCGGCTATCGGGTGATGGTGCTGTGCGGCGGCGAGGTCCGGGCCAGGAACCTTCGCCAGATGCTGGCGGACCGGAAGATCCCCGCCGCCGTGGACCTGACCGGGGAGAAGTCCCCGGAAAAGGGCACGGTGCTCATTGCCGTGGGCGCTCTCTCCGCCGGGTGCGAATATCCGGAGGGGCGGCTGGCGGTGCTGACGGAGGGGCAGCTGACCACGCCCCTGTCCGGCCGGAGTAAAAAGCCTCGGCCCAAGCGGGACAGCAATCAGCAGAAGCTCCAGTCCTATACAGACCTGACCCCCGGGGACCTGGTGGTCCATGCCCACCACGGCATCGGCCGGTTCGTGGCCATGCTGCGCCTGCCGGTGGACGGGGTGGAGAAGGACTATATCAAGATCGCCTACGCCGGGCAGGACGTGCTGTACGTCCCGGCCACGTCTCTGGACCTGGTCAGCAAGTATATCGGCCCCGGCGAGGACAACGAGCGCACCAAGCTCAACAAGCTGGGGGGCACCGAGTGGGCCAAGACCACCCGGAAGGCCAAGGCCGCCGCCAAGGACCTGGCGGAGGGGCTGATCCGGCTGTATGCCCAGCGGCAGCGGCTGGCAGGCCATGCCTTCTCCCCGGACAGCCCCTGGCAGCAGGAGTTTGAGGACGCCTTCCCCTATACGGAGACCGACGACCAGCTCCAGGCCATCCGGGACATCAAGGCCGATATGGAGCAGCCCCGGCCCATGGACCGGCTGCTGTGCGGCGACGTGGGCTACGGCAAAACCGAGGTGGCCCTGCGGGCGGTGATGAAGTGCATCATGGACGGCAAGCAGGCCGCCATTCTGGTGCCCACCACCGTCCTGGCCCAGCAGCACTATGCCACGGCGGTGAACCGGTTCCGGTCCTTCCCGGTGAACATCGAGGTGCTCTCCCGGTTCCGGACCCCGGCCCAGGTGCGGGACATCCTGGCCCGGACCCAGGCGGGAAAGGTGGACCTGCTGATCGGCACCCACAAGCTATTGCAGAAGGACCTGCAGTTTCACGACCTGGGCCTGCTGGTCATCGACGAGGAGCAGCGCTTCGGCGTGACCCACAAGGAGAAGCTCCGGGAGCGGGCCAAGCAGGTGGACACCCTGACCCTGTCCGCCACCCCCATCCCCCGGACCCTGAACATGGCCCTGTCCGGCATCCGGGACATGAGCACCATCGAGGAGCCGCCCCACGACCGCCAGCCGGTGCAGACCTATGTGGTGGAGCATGAGTGGCCCGTCATCGCCGAGGCCATCCGCCGGGAGCTGAGCCGGGGCGGGCAGGTGTACTACCTGCACAACCGGGTGGAGAACATCGAGTCCACCGCCGGGCGGCTGCGCCAGTGGCTGGGGGAGGACGTGGCCATCGGCATCGCCCACGGGAAAATGGCCGAGCGGGAGCTCAGCTCCGTGATGCAGCAGATGGCCGACGGCGAGATCCAGGTGCTGGTGTGCACCACCATCATCGAAACCGGCATCGACATCCCCAACGTGAACACCCTGATCATCGAGGACGCGGACCGGCTGGGCCTGTCCCAGCTGCACCAGATCCGGGGCCGCATCGGCCGCAGCGCCCGCCGGGCCTATGCGTACCTGACCTACCGCCCCGGGAAGGTGCTGACGGAGGTGGCCTCCAAGCGGCTGTCCGCCATCCGGGAGTACGTCACCTTCGGCTCCGGCTTCCGCATCGCCATGCGGGACCTGGAGATCCGGGGGGCGGGCAATCTGCTGGGGCCGGAGCAGTCCGGCTATCTCATGAGCGTGGGCTATGATATGTATCTGAAGCTGCTGAACGACGCGGTGCTGGAGCAGCAGGGGAGGGGACGGGACATCCGCCCCGACTGCTCGGCGGACCTGGCCACCTCGGCCCACATTCCGGAAAAATATGTGTCCTCCCCCCGGCAGCGGATGGACCTGTACCGCCGGATGGCGGCCATCCGCACCACCGAGGAGGCCTCGGACCTGGTGGACGAGCTGACGGACCGTTACGGCGACCCGCCCAAGGCGGTGATGGCCCTGCTGGACGTGGCCCTGCTGCGGGCGGCGGCGGCGGAGGTGTTCATCACCGATATCACCCAGAAGGCCGGTGTGGTGGCCTTCACCTTTGACAGCCGGGTGGATGTGCCCAGCCTGATGGCCGTGTGCACCATGCCGGGCTATCGCAGCCGCCTGCGGCTGTCCGCCGGGGAGCCGCCCCGGCTGCAGCTGCACCTCTCCCCGGGGGAGGACGCCCTGGCCGCCGCCGGGAAGCTGACGGAGGAGCTGCGGCTGAAAAAAGAAGAACTGGGCAAAGCCCATGAAGGAGGAGCAACATGAAAAAATCCCTGATCCGTCTGGCCGCCTCGGTGGTCCTGTCCGTGGCGCTGGTGGCGGCGATCTCCGCCAGCGGGATCCTTACCAATGGCCACCGCAGCGACGGCCTGTTTTACCAGGCCTCCGGCATCCGGCCGGACGCGGAGCTGCTGACCGTCAACGGCGAGACCATCGACGCCGAGGAGTATCTGTACTGGGTGGCCTACGACTGCGAGTATCTGTCGGCCAACGTGTCGGACCTGGACTTTGACGCGGAGCTGTCCGACGGCATGACCTACGGGGCCTATGCCAGGCAGGACGCCCTGGAGACGGTGAAGCTGTACGCCGTGATCCGCCAGTGGGCCAGGCAGGGGAACGTGACCCTGACCGACTCCGACCGGGAGGCCCTGGAAAAGCAGCGCCAGCAGTATATCAACTACTACGGCAGCCAGGAGGCCTATCTCAAGCAGATCCAGGGCATGGGCGTGTCGGAGACCATGTTCGACAGCATCAACCAGGGGTACTATCTGTACGCCGGGGTGCGCCAGGCTTTCTGCACCGAAGGAAGCGCCCTGTATCCCGCCCAGGAGGACATCGACGCCCTGGCCAAGGACAACGGCTACGCCACCTGTCTGCTGCTGTACTGGCCTCTGGACGGCCAGGACGACGACAACACCCGCCTGGCGGCGGAGAGCTTCGCCCAGCAGCTGCGGGATTCCCAGGACGTTGCCGCCACCTATCTGGACCTGGCGTCCCAGCTGGGCATGGAGAACGTGACGGAGGAGGGAGTCACCGCCTCCGCCGGGGACATGGGCGAGACCCTGGCCGCCGCCGTGGCGGCCCTGGAGCCGGGCCAGGTCAGCGGCGTCATCGAGACCGATAACGCCCTGTATGTGGCGGTGGGCCGGGAGCTGAACCAGTCCGCCGTGGTAAACGCCCTGTTTGAAACCCGGATCAAGGACGCCGTGGCAAACGCCCAGGTGGACTACAACACCCGCCTGTATAACAAGCTCAACGTGGGCGACTTCTATACCAAGCTCCAGGAGGCCCGGGCGGCCTTGTCATAAAATTAACCAGCTTGTTAATTTTTAGTCAAACCACCAAAGAAATCCGGTCAAATCCTGTTCAGTTCCACGATTTTTGCGATTCGGAGCAATTCTGGGGTTGACTATTCGGTCGAAAATGACTACGATATAGGTACAGAGTAGAACCCTAAAACAAAATGTAGGAGGAAAATTCCATCATGAAAGATCTGTATGTCGTCAATTGCTGCCGTACCGCTATCGGCTCCTTCGGCGGTTCCCTGAAGAACACCCCTGCCGCCGAGATGGGCGCCGTGGTGGTGAAGGAGGCCCTCAAGCGCGCCAATATTGCCCCCGAAAACGTGGATGAGGTCATGTTCGGCTGCATCCTGACCGCCGCCCAGGGCCAGAACGTCGCCCGCCAGGTGGCCATCAAGGCCGGTATCCCCTACTCCGTTCCCGCCTACACCGTGGGCATGGTCTGCGGCTCCGGCATGAAGTCCGTCATCGAGGGCGCCCGCTCCATCCTGGCCGGTGATTCCGACGTGGTGGTCTGCGGCGGCACCGAGAACATGAGCGCCGCTCCCTTCGCCTCCCTGGACGCCCGCTGGGGCGCTCGCATGGGCGACAAGAAGCTGGTGGACACCATGATCAAGGACGGTCTGTGGGACGCTTATAACAACTATCACATGGGCACCACCGCCGAGAACATCAACGACATCTGGGGCATCACCCGCGAGGAGCAGGACGCCTTCGCCGCCGCCTCCCAGCAGAAGACCGAGGCTGCCCAGAAGGCCGGCCGCTTCGACGACGAGATCGTCCCCGTGATGGTCAAGGTCAAGAAGGAAATGGTCCCCTTCGTCAAGGATGAGTATCCCAAGGCCGGCGTCACCAAGGAAGGCATTGCCAAGCTGCGCGGCGCGTTCCCCGTCAGCCCCGAGTCCCCCAATCCCCAGGTGGTGAACACCTTTGAGCCCACCGGTATCCAGGAAGCCGCCGACAAGGGTCAGCCCCGGGTCACCGCTGCCAACGCCTCCGGCATCAATGACGGCGCTGCCGCCATCGTGCTGGCTTCCGGCGAGGCCGTGGAGAAGTACGGTCTGAAGCCCATGGCCAAGCTCATCGGCTGGGGCCAGGGCGGCGTGGATCCCAAGATCATGGGCGTGGGCCCCGTGCCCGCTTCCCGTCAGGCTCTGAAGAAGGCCGGTCTGACCATCGACGACATCGACCTGGTGGAGGCCAACGAGGCCTTTGCCGCCCAGTCCATCGCCGTGGCCCGCGAGCTGCACTTTGACATGAGCAAGGTCAACGTCAACGGCGGCGCCATCGCTCTGGGCCACCCCGTGGGCGCTTCCGGCGCTCGTATCATCGTCACCCTGCTGCACGAGATGCAGAAGCGTCCCGAGGCCAAGCGCGGCCTGGCCACCCTGTGCATCGGCGGCGGCATGGGCGTTGCCACCATCTACGAGAAGTGCTGAACTTCCTGGCCGCATAAAACCGCATAGCAAAAATCCCCGGCTGCCAGGCAGCCGGGGATTTTTTTGCTGTTCCAAAAGGGCAATACCCTTTTGGGACAATCTTAGAATAGCCCCGCGATGGCATACATGGCCAGGGAGGCCAGCCAGGCCACGCCGCACTGCATGGCCACCACGCCCAGGGTCTTCAGGGAGGAGTCCAGCTCCCGGCGGATGGTGGCCACCGCCGCCACGCAGGGGGTATACAGCAGGGTGAACACCAGGAAGCTCAGGGCGGACCGGGTGGTGAACAGGCCGGAGATGGCGCTGCCGCCCAGCAGCACCTCCAGGGTGCTGACCACGGATTCCTTGGCGATGAAGCCGGAGATCAGCGAGGTGGCGCAGCGCCAGTCGCCGAAGCCCAGGGGAGCGAAGATGGGGGCCAGCACCTGGCCGATCAGGGCCAGCAGGCTGTCGGCGCTGTCGGACACCACGTTGAGCCGGGTGTCGAAGCTCTGGAGGAACCAGATGACTATGGTGGCCAGGAAGATCACCGTGAAGGCCCGCTGCAGGAAGTCCTTGGCCTTTTCCCACAGCAGCAGGGCCACGCTTTTGACGCTGGGCAGCCGGTAGTTAGGCAGCTCCATGACGAAGGGCACGGGCTTTCCCCGGAAGGCGGTCTTGTTCATGATCAGCGCCGCCGCAATGCCGATGAGGATGCCCAGCACATACAGGCCGATCATCACCAGGGCACGGTAACGGGGGAAGAAGGCCGCCGTGAAGAAGGCGTAGATGGAGATTTTCGCCGAACAGCTCATATACGGCGTCAGCAGGATGGTCATTTTCCGGTCCCGGTCCGAGGACACCGTGCGGGTGGCCATGATGGCGGGGACGGAGCAGCCGAAGCCGATGAGCATGGGGACGATGCTGCGGCCGGAGAGGCCGATCTTCCGCAGGGGCTTGTCCATGACGAAGGCCACCCGGGCCATGTAGCCGGTGTCCTCCAGAATGGACAGGAAGAAGAACAACGTCACGATGATGGGCAGGAACACCAGCACGCTGCCCACGCCGCTGCATATACCGTCCACGATCAGGCTCTTGACCACCGGGTTGATGCCGTAGGCCGTGAGGCCCCGGTCCACCAGGGCGGTCAGGGCGTCCACCCCCACCGCCAGCCAGTCCGACAGCCGCTGGCCGATGACGTCGAAGGTCAGCCAGAAGGTCAGCAGCATGATGCCCAGAAACACCGGCACCGCCGTGTAGCGGCCCGTCAGCAGGCGGTCCATTTTTACGGACCGGGCGTGCTCCCGGCTTTCGCGGCACTTGACCACCGAGGCGGACACCACGTTTTCGATGAAGCTGTACCGCATATCCGCCAGGGCGGCGTTGCGGTCCAGGCCGGTCTCCGTCTCCATCTGGACGATGCAGTGCTCCAGCAGCTCCCGCTCGTTCTGGTCCAGGGCCAGACGGTCCGCCAGGTCGTCGCCGCCCTCGATGAGCTTGGCGGCGCAGAACCGGGCCGGAACGCCGATGCGGTCGGCGTGGTCGGCGATCAGGTGCACCACCGCGTGGATGCAGCGGTGGACGGCGGAATCGTCGGCGCAGAAGTCCGTGACCTTGGGCAGTACCCGGCCCCGGGCCGCGGCCAGGGCCTGATCCACCAGCTCCGACACGCCCTCGCCCTTGGCGGCGGAAATGGGCACCACCGGGATGCCCAGCTCCCGGCTCATCCGCTGCACGTCCACGGCGCCGCCGTTGGCCCGGACCTCGTCCATCATGTTCAGGGCCAGCACCATGGGCACCCGCAGCTCCAGCAATTGCAGCGTCAGGTACAGGTTGCGCTCGATGTTGGTGGCGTCCACGATGTTGATGATGCCGTCGGGTTTCTGGTTGAGGATGTAGTCCCGGGAGACGATCTCCTCCTGGGTATAGGGCCGCAGGGAGTAGATGCCCGGCAGGTCCACCACGGAGCAGCCCTTTTCGCCCCGTATTTCGCCGGTTTTCTGGTCCACGGTGACGCCGGGGAAGTTGCCCACGTGCTGGTTGGAGCCGGTGAGGGCGTTGAAAAGCGTGGTTTTGCCGCAATTCTGATTGCCGACCAGGGCGAAAATCATACCGCCGCCTCCTTTACCTGGATCTTCATGGCGTCCTCCACCCGCAGGGTCAGCTCATAGCCCCGGACCCGGATCTCGATGGGGTCCCCCATGGGGGCCACCTTCATCAGCTTCACGGCGGTGCGGGGGATCAGCCCCATATCCAGCAAACGGCAGCGCAGGGGGCCGTCGCCGCCTACGGCGGTGATGACCCCGGACTGGCCGATTTTCAATTCGTTGAGTGTCATATGGCTTGCCTCCTGAAAAAGTAAGTCCAGTATAACATATCGAACCGCCCGACTCAATCCCTGAAATGAGAATCCCGTCGAAAGACCGTTAAAAAAACACCGGACAAAAAGCGTAAATCCCCCGGCAGGTGCCGGGGGATTTACGCCTATATGCTGTCAGGAGAAAAAGAGTTACTTGTTCATTTTCAGCTTCACAGCCGCGCCGCGCTTTCTGCCATACAGGCACAGAGCCACCACATAGGCGATGGCGAACACCACGCCGATGATGTAGGAGGCGGTCCAGGGGATGTTGAAGCCGATGTGCGCATTGGCGATGTAGGTGGAGCAGATGAAGGCGTAGAATGCGCCGGGAATCAGCGGCATCCACGCAAACTTGCCCTTGCCGTTTTCAAACATCCACACCGTGATGCACAGGAAGGCGAACAGAGACAGGGTCTGGTTGGACCATGCGAAGTAACGCCACAGAATGTTGAAGCCGTCCTTGTTGAACTTGGCGAACACGATGATGCCGGCAGCCAGGACAAACACAGGGATGGCCAGACGCATACGCTTGCCGTTGGTGGACTGGTCCAGGTGGAAGGTCTCCGCCAGGGACAGGCGCAGAGCACGCAGAGCGGTATCGCCGGAGGTGATGGGCAGAACGATGACGCCGATCAGGGCGATGACGCCGCCCACGGGGCCCAGGATGTCCTTGCAGACCACGCCGATGGTACCGGTGGCCAGGGAGGCGTTGGGCTCCTGCAGAGCCAGATTGTACACGCCCATAGCGCCGGCGGCCCACACCATAGCGATGAAGCCCTCCAGGATCATCATGTTGTAGAAGGTCATGCGGCCCTGACGCTCGTTCTTCACCGTGCGGGAGATGATAGCCGTCTGGGTGGAGTGGAAGCCGGACAGAATGCCGCAGGCCACGGTAACGAAGAAGATGGGCAGGAAGTGGCCGCCCTTGAAGTAGTCTGCATAGGTGAAGCTCTTAACCGCGCCGTCAGCACCGGTGAGCTGCAGGATGGGAGAGGACCAGTCGTCCCACACGTTCAGCAGGGGATAGCCCTTGACGAAGATGCCGATGAACACACCCACGGCGGAGAACAGCAGGATGGCGCCGAAGATGGGATAAATGCGGCCGATGATGGCGTCGATG
>PPYF01102706.1_pt1 | contig 33056 bp, 31 predicted proteins | sample 1559871 | NCBI WGS metagenome assembly PPYF01 (sample SAMN08240021, study PRJNA423297) | Human gut metagenome, whole genome shotgun sequencing project.
ACAAAGACGAACTATGTAGAAATCCTTAATTTTAGGCACTTTTTCAAGCATATCGTATTTACAAGTGAGGGCGATAAAATCCGAAATAAAGAGATTAAAAACTATATTAATGTTTCAGTAGTAGTTGATATAGAGTGTGGTAACACAAACAATTAAATATTAGATTTGAGGGGTACTTGTTAAAAAAGTATTCCTTTTCAACGTAAGGCGTTCAGGAATGAGCGTCTATTTTTTACCCAAAATGAAAGGAGCATTAGATTTATGAAAAAGATTCAAAATCATGTCAACACTGTTACTCTCCATACAATAATTTTAGCGAATGGATATGCGATCCTCTGGTGAAAGGAAGAGTGAGAAATGCATATTTGCAAATCTGTAATTTTCTACTATTCAAATAATATGGTACAATGATTATCAGACAGATGGAAAATTTGGCTTGATGTTGTTAGTCCTGTGGATGGATGACATAAATAAAAAGAAAGTATTGGATTTAAGAGGTACATTATGAAAGAACGAGAATTATTTGAAATTACGTATTTACCACTTCACATTTCTTTATTAGCGTTGGAAGATGCAAAGTTGCCGAAATACCTTGGTTCCACATTAAGAGGAATTTTAGGGCAGGCATTATATAAAACAAATCGAGAAGTTTATAAATTTTTGTATGAGAACGGGAAGCAATGTAAGGATAAGCAGGATATTGTAAAGCCATATATCATAATTCCACCAGTAGTTTGTGGAACAGAGTTATTCGTGAAAAAAGGCGAAGAATTAAATTTTGAGATTTTGCTTTTAGGAGATGCGATACAATATGCTTCCGCATTGATAGCTGCATTACAGAAAGCAGAACAGTTCGGAATGGGAGCACAGAGATACTCGTTTCGTTTATTTAGGATTATTAATATTTTGGAACAAAGGGTTCTCTGGCAGACGAAAATGTATTCTATGGCAGAAATAAATCCAAAGAAACTGTCATGTCTAAAGTTTGAAATTGTTACCGGAGTAGTTGTGAAATTGCAGACACCACTTCGAATTCGCCGAGGTGGAAAATTGTTAATGCATATTTCATTTGAGACGTTGATCCGAAATATTACGAAGCGAATTGTGATGATTGTAGAACGATATGGCGGATGGGTAGATTATGATGAAGTTAAAAATATCCAGATGCTTGCGGCAGAAGTGCAGACAGTAAGAGAAGAATTAAAGTTAGAGGTTTTGAAACGCTACTCCAACCGTTTGCATGGGGAAATGGATTTTAGCGGTTTGATTGGGGAATTAGAATATGCGGGAGAGCTGACACCGTTTGTTCCGTGGCTTGCAGCGGCAGAAGTGCTGCATATTGGACGAAATACGACATTTGGAATGGGAAAGATTCAAGTGTATTTTATATGATAATGAGAAAAGGAGTAGATGAGTTTGGAAGCAATGGAAAAGATTAAAGAAAATTACAAACGAATGGAGACGGACTATGTAAATCAGTTGTTTTTTGAAACGACACATGGAAGTACGACTGGTCGTTACAGAGAGCAGATTTGGGGAAAGATGTTTGAGTCGATTGTACCTAAAAAATTTGTAATTGAACAATCAGTTTTTATTATTGATTCTGAAGGTAGTATATCTAATGAGGTTGACTTGGCTATTTTTGATGAGATGTATACACCGTATGTTTTCCGATATGGAGAAATTAAATTTATTCCAATAGAGGCAGTAGCAGCAGTTGTGGAATGTAAGAGTACTGATATGGATAAAAAGGCATTAAAAAATTGGACAGACAGTATAGAAAAATTAAAAACTTCTGAAAAATCGTTTGTTAGAATTAATACTGGGATTGTATGCGGAACTGTAAAAGCACAGACTGCAACGCGTCCTTTGCGTATTTTGTGTTGCTTAAATCAGAAACACAAGGATTTACTAGGAGGTTGTTTTGATGTGACTATACGAGCAGGAGGAGAGAAATTAGAGATTGAATGGTCTTCAAAAAGAGAAAGTCTGTATGATTGGTATACAGAACTAAATCATGCACAAGGAGGAGAAGAACAAGATTCAAAGCCGCTACCACAGGTGAAAAATCAAAAGTTGGATAGCTATGAAGTGAAACTTAGAGGAGAAAAGTTGTCCTTAATGACGTTTAATTTCCAATTTAATCAAGTCTTGATGTTGATTAACAACCCAATGCTATTTCCACATATCGCGTACGCCGAGATGTTTGACGGGAAAATTGGCAAGGAATCTAAAGAGGAAGGGGAATCATAATATGAAGGAACAAGTTGTTGCGTTATCTGTAGAAAAGGTACAGACATTTTTGACGGAAGTAATCCGCTCGCATGTGCAGGAAAAGCAGACAGAAGACGCTACTTTAAAAGGAATTGTAAATTCTTCTAATCAGATTTCGAAAGATTTTTTTGAGTCGATTGAAAAGAAGTTTTTGAATGTTGAGAAAAAAATATTATTGAAATGTTCGGGCGTATACATTTTTAAATGTGATTTGCCGGAAAACGAGCTGGAAAACAGATTGAATGAGTTATTTCGAGAATATTACATAGCATCTCAGGGACAAAAATTACTTTGTTGGAATTATTTTCCTTCTGAAAATTGTAATAATCTTAAGTCAATTGAGAAATCGAAGGCAGCTTTGAAACAGACCAAAAACTGGGGATACATTATAGAAAAAAATCAGGATATTCTGTTTCAATGCAATCAAGTGCTGGAAGCAAAAGAAAAGGGCTATGAAAAGGAATTCTTAGATGTATTTTCTGAGGATATAAATGCATTGAGAATTAAAAAAAATACGGAAGGAAAAAGATTTCGGATTGCCGTTATCAAAGCGGATTTGGATGGAATGGGGGCAATGTTCAAGAACATTAAAGAGTATGATACATACCAAAAGGTTAGTGAAATTCTCAACGAACATGTTTCTTTAGAAGAATTTTATAAAGCCGCGAGTAACGATAAGCAAAAGCGGAAACAGAGATGGCTTTTTCCATTCTATATTGCGGGAGATGATATTTTCTTTGCGGTAGCCGTAGAAGATTTGATTTCAGGTATTGATGTATGTGAAAAATTGATGCAAACAATCAATGAAAAGCTGCAAGCGAGTGGTATTTCGATACCATTGAGTCTAAGTATTGGAGTGACGATTACCTTTAATAAAGAGCCGATTCGTTATTACATGCAAATGGCAGAAAAGCAGTTAAAGACTGCAAAATCAAAAAAGATCTCAGGGCACTTTAAAGGTTCTTCAGTAATGAAAATTTCTATTGGAGATCTGGTATTTATCAGTGTAGATAAGAAGAAAAAAGAATTTTCTCAAAAGCAGCCGTTTCCTAGTTGGGAGGAGTTTTTAGAAGATTTGCGACTTTTGAATGAGATAAGAGATGATAAAGGTAAATGCAGTGAAGTACTCGGAAAGACAAATTATTTTTATACGTTATTGGAGGATATTTCGAATGAAGCGGTGCGGGAGAATGATGTAGCTTATATCAATCATATTTTGTATCATTTGTTGCCGAATTATTTGGAATCTTCTGACAAGAAACTCCGAAAAATGGAGAACCGTCTGAATTATAACCTGATAAAACAATTGTATGATGAAAAGAACAAATTGGATACAGTAAGAAGAAAACAACATTTTGAAAAATATTTGCGGTTGATGATTTTGTTTAGTGATGTACGTTTCAGTATTTTCAAGAAAAAAGAGAAAAAGAAATGGAAACAAAACGAAGAAGAGTTATACAGATATTTATTTAAGAAACCGAGGACATGTTTATATCAAAACTGTTTGCAAAAAAAAGATTCTGGATTAACAGAGATTTTTGTAAAGGAAGCATCTCTAGAAAAGAGTGCTAAAAAAGCATATAGATACCTTGTGCTGGAAACGTCAATGTTTTATAGATTGAGAAATGTGGAATCTATACCAGTAGAAAAAGCAGCAGATATGATAGAATTGCGTAATTTATTTACAGAGGAAGAGATTCAGAAAGCGAATAATATAAGAATAGAGAAGGAGAAACTTCCGAGGCGCTTGTATTTTGATAAGGAGAAATTTAAGGATCTTGCGAATGAAGAGAATTGGACGCCTGAATTTGTGGATTCTTTGATGTTATTTTATCGATATAATGAATTGGTTATGGAAGCGAGTAAAGTGGAACAAGAGAAGGAGGAACATCGACATGGGAAATACGATAAAAATAAGAGTAAAGGCACTGGCAAATTTGTTCGTAGGAGGAAATCCGAGACCGTTCGAAATCGGAGGAATTGATCAGTGGACGGCAGTGGATGAGGAAGGATTTCCATGTATTCCGGCATCATCATGGAAAGGTACAATCCGCGCAATTGTGCAGGCAGATGATAGTAATGAGGCAAAAGAGATTGCTCGGTGGTACCAAGAGATATTGAAAGCAGAAAAAAAGGAAGCCCAAAAGTGGGTTAAAAAGTTATGTTCGGAAGAAAAACAAAGAGATTATCAAGAAGAGAAGGAACGAATTGAAAAACGTTATGACGAGGTAATAGATGCGGCATCGGCATGTTATCTTTTTGGAATCCGAGAGTTTAATAATACACCGAAATTGTTATTTAATGATTTAAGATTGCGGGAAGAATACCGTGACTTGAAAAGCTGTTTTTCGATTGATGCAAAAACATCAATTGATTGTAGCGGAACAGAACCAAAATCCAACCCTAGAACTTACAAAGCAGTCAGAAAAGGTATGGAATTTGATGGGGAAATTGAATTTTATCATTTTGATGAAGAAATATGTGAAAAGTGTAAAAAATATTTGATTCAAAATTTGGAAAAGTTTAATGATGGTATTTATCGGCTTGGCGGTTCAAAAAGCCGTGGTTATGGAAAAATTCATGTATCGATTTTAGAAGATGGGAGAGAGGACAGTGAAGAATTATAAAGTGACATTAAAATCTGTCGGACGGATTACGCAATTGCCGGACTCTCAAAAGATTTTTGGAGCATTGATTACAGCGCTTTCAAGATTTTGTGGTGCGGAAGAAGCAACAACATTGGTAAACGCTGTTTTTGAGAAAAAGAGTCATATTGCAGTTTCTAATTTATTTCCGCTAGATTATTTCCCTGTTCCTCAAGATTATATTGTGGACAGACTGGCTGAACAAACATCAAAACAGGAATCTTTAAAAGAAAAACGGGCAGCAGTAAAAGAAAGGGATTTTGTAAAACTGGATGATTTAAATAGAATCTTGAAAAATCCAGAAAAGTGTAAAAAAATATTTCCGTATGTGAAAGTATTAGATAGTTATCAACAGAAAGCGTCTGTGGAAAGCACTTTCTATGGAATTGAGGGACTGGAAACGAAGCTATATACGGTTCCGGTTGTAATAATAGAAGAAGTTGTTAAACAAAATAAGGGAACGAATATCGTTTCGGAATTCTGCTTTTATTTGCAGGGAGATGAATCCGTGGTTTCTGTAAAAGAGGTCATAGAGAAATTTATACAGAGTGAAGAATTTATTATTTTAGGGAAAAGAGCGTCTCAAGGCCTAAATAAGTATAAGTTTATTTCTATAGAGGAAATAGAGATTCAAGAATCGGACTACTATTTGAACTTGGGGATGTTACTGCCTGAGAAAATTGACTTTGGGAAATCTACATTGAGGTTATTTACTTCTGAGCGCCGACCATTTACAATGCCGGGAGGCTGGAAAAAAGACAGTAAATATTTTATTAGTTTTATTGACAGCGGAAGCATAATTGCATTGAAAGATAAAATGGAACAGGCTGGTAAGTGTGTGCGCTCACCATTTAACCAAGGAAGGGATATTATTTTTGGAAATGCTTTTTTGCATCCGGTTATATTAGGAAAAGGGGAAAGTAAATGAAAGAAATAAAATATGAAATGCAAACATTATCAAGTCTGATTTTGTCGCCAAGATCCGGACAGGCTTTATATAAAGATGTAGATGAGTTTGAAACAGCATCTGAGGTGTCAAATAACAAAGGAAAAGAGGTAAATTGCATCTATCCTTTTTATCAATATGGCGAATATGAAAAATATCATCCCCAAGATGCAGAGTATTATATTCCGGGGAGTTCTGTAAAAGGTGCATTACTGAAAGATAATAATCGAAATATTTTGATGGCAGATGATATACAAGTAAAAAATTCTGATATTGTGCTTCGCAATTTGTATAAAGCACAGCATCTTCAAGAGACAAAAGAGGCGGAATTTTCAGTTTTCTTTGAAAATGTTGGCGTGGAAATGATAGAAGCAGGGGCAAACTTGCAAGGGAGTTTATATTTAAAAGATGATGTGGAGTTCTCTGTAATTTTAAAGTCGGCAAATGAAGATACCAGGAAAAAGATGAAACAGATGCAGGCATATACTCAAGAACTTTTAAAGAGAGAATATCGTACAAAAGAATTTAAGGATATACTTAGAAAAATAAATACAGAATTATCTTGTGTGTTAAAGTGTGATAATGTGATTTTACTAGGTGGCTATAAAGGATTGCTTCATTCAATATTATTGGATGCGAAGCAAGAAGAGTATTCCAGCGGAATATATATAGATGATGAGAAATATTTACCGCATGGAATTGTTAGATTGACATATAAGAGGTAATATGGAAATTTTGTGCAAATAAAAGAATATAGTAAAAATATACACAGAAAATATTGAGTGCGAATACTTAGTAAACAGAAATTTTCTAGAGGATTCGCACCGAAAAACATGTCGTATTTGGGTTGAATATGAAATTGATTGTGTGATAGTCTTGTAATGTTGGAGAAAAATTAGTATAGTTAACAAAAGATTGACTGATTATAAAAGAAAAAATTGGTCAATGTTGCAGTCGCTCCTTTCGCGGGAGCGTGGATTGAAATAACCTTATGTGAAAAATACAACGTAAACGAAAATGGTCGCTCCTTTCGCGGGAGCGTGGATTGAAATCATCGAAAATGTATTTGTGGGCATAAGCAACCGGGTCGCTCCTTTCGCGGGAGCGTGGATTGAAATTAAATCAAAGTATCCAAAGTGACACATTTCAACGTCGCTCCTTTCGCGGGAGCGTGGATTGAAATTCAGACGAATTTGCTTGCAAGAAAATTACTCTTGTCGCTCCTTTCGCGGGAGCGTGGATTGAAATTGCGATTTCTCCCGGTGTCAGCTTCCGGTCAATGTTGTCGCTCCTTTCGCGGGAGCGTGGATTGAAATTGATATTAAAAAACTGAAACAGAATATCAGTAGTGTCGCTCCTTTCGCGGGAGCGTGGATTGAAATGCTAACTTATCTATTAGCGGTGATATCGAGGTGTCGCTCCTTTCGCGGGAGCGTGGATTGAAATCATACCGTAAGCGTTTAAAATGGTCGTTAAAAGGTCGTCGCTCCTTTCGCGGGAGCGTGGATTGAAATTCCCCATAGATCTACAAAGAACGGAAGTCCACCAAGTGTCGCTCCTTTCGCGGGAGCGTGGATTGAAATGCTCAATGCATCTGTTTTAATCACTTCTGTGTGCGTCGCTCCTTTCGCGGGAGCGTGGATTGAAATATTTACCGGACTTGCGATCAGACAAGTAAAACAGGTCGCTCCTTTCGCGGGAGCGTGGATTGAAATCAGTCTACCTGTCCCATTGCAGCTGCTGCACCAGTCGCTCCTTTCGCGGGAGCGTGGATTGAAATAAAAGAAATACGAGAAGATCTGGAGCGACAATTAGTCGCTCCTTTCGCGGGAGCGTGGATTGAAATACTATATTATTTTTGTGCATTTTACATCTTGATTTGTCGCTCCTTTCGCGGGAGCGTGGATTGAAATACATAAATACAGGGTTGTAGGAGCATTGGAATTGTCGCTCCTTTCGCGGGAGCGTGGATTGAAATTCCTGTGTTATCATATGTTATCGGATTTCCCATAGTCGCTCCTTTCGCGGGAGCGTGGATTGAAATTTCCCATGTCATCACCCTCCGATTTCGGACTTTTCGTCGCTCCTTTCGCGGGAGCGTGGATTGAAATACGCTGCCTGTCATCGTTCATACCTCTAAAGATAGTCGCTCCTTTCGCGGGAGCGTGGATTGAAATCACAAGTATATAAATCCAGCCACCAAAGCCGTTATGTCGCTCCTTTCGCGGGAGCGTGGATTGAAATTGTTCGGACAGCAACGCATTTGTAGCGGCCGTCGTCGCTCCTTTCGCGGGAGCGTGGATTGAAATTTTCGAGATTCGTTCCGATACATAATAGCCATAGTCGCTCCTTTCGCGGGAGCGTGGATTGAAATTGTCCGAAATTTCCTGTGTTCCGGCATCGTAGTTGTCGCTCCTTTCGCGGGAGCGTGGATTGAAATAGAGGGCAAATAGCTGCCCTCTTACATAAAAATGTCGCTCCTTTCGCGGGAGCGTGGATTGAAATTTTTACTGATTCTTTTAGTAACCTCGGTACGTCCGTCGCTCCTTTCGTGGGAGCGTGGATTGAAATTCATATGAATTACCTTTATCTCATCCAAACGTCGTCGCTCCTTTCGCGGGAGCGTGGATTGAAATGCCAAAGTAATGTTTAGTCTCTAATACTGAATGACGTCGCTCCTTTCGCGGGAGCGTGGATTGAAATAAGATGACTATCTACGGACCGGTTGTAAATCCAGGTCGCTCCTTTCGCGGGAGCGTGGATTGAAATGTCTAGCTGATGAATTTATTTTTTCGGTATAATTGTCGCTCCTTTCGCGGGAGCGTGGATTGAAATCACGAGAAACTTTGTGGGAATGAGTGGGGAGTGTGGTAACACAAACAATTAAATATTAGATTTGAGGGATACTTGTAAAAAAGTATCCCTTTTCAATGTAGGACATTCAGAAATGAGCGTCTATTTTTTTACCTAAAATGAAATGGGCATTAGATTTATGAAAAAGATATTGAAACGATTGTGTATGGGCTTCTTCGCTTTTTGCGACTGTAGTTACTGATTTGTCGGCTATACCCGTTCATGCGGAACACAAGCAATACTGTACTGGACGAAGTCAAAGAGCGTGTCGGTATCGTTGAAAAAGTGATGAATGACAGTTCAATTGGTTCTACCTTTAATGAGGGATACATAAGCCGAGGGTGAAACTGCCTGTTGCATTGACATGAATACCGCCTTTCAGAACGGCTGCAAGACCAAAGCCGACGCAAGCGTACGTATGAGTGGTGCAAAGCAGCCGTCTAAAAATGTCAAGGTACTCGCTATTTTTGCGTTCACAAATATCTAGTCCCAGTTAATTGGATTGCAATCGTCTGGAATTTCACCAGAGAGAGCCCGTTTACATTGAATCACTTTTGACTGGATACATTTTGTACGTTTTTCAATCATTTCCAATTCTCGTTCTGACTGTTCTAGTAATGCTTCTAAAATCTCATATCGCTCCGGCAAAGTTTTGCTGCCAGCAAGACAAAGTTCAAAATAATGTTTGATGTCAGAAAGGGACATTCCACTTTCTCTTAAAAAACGAATGCAAATCAGCCAATTCAAGGATTCATCGTCAAATACACGATTCCCATGTTTGTCATGTTTCAGAGATGGGACGAGTTCTAAATTTGTATAGTAACGAATATTGTGAACTGACATTTGGATTTTCTTAGATGCTTCTTTAACGTTGTATGTCATAGTTTTCTCCTCTTTATAAATGCTTTACTTACTTTAGAGATTTTTAATATATTACTCATTGACTTAGAGCTACTCTAACGCTGTAAGATCAGTTTATCATCTAACAGAAAAAGATGCAATGGCAATGTTGATGATAAAGAAAGTGTACGAGAAGAAAGGGGGTTAGCAATGAGTAAAAAAATATTGATTTTAGAAGGAAGCCCGAGAAAAAACGGCAACACAGATTTGATGGCACAAGAGTTTGCTGCCGGGGCAACTGAGGCAGGCCACAAAGTAGAAAAAATCTATATCAAAGATAAAACAATCAAAGGTTGTCTTGGCTGTGGTGTCTGTCAGAGAAATGGGGGAAGCTGCGTACAGAAAGATGATATGACAGAAATCTACGAAAAGATTGTTGCAGCAGATGCAGTTGTATTTGCATCCCCTGTCTATTTCTATTCATGGACATCTCAGATAAAAACGGTTATTGACCACACTTTTGCAATAGAGCCAACGTTGACTGATACCAAATTCTATATGCTGAGTGCAGGTGCGGCGCCAGAACTAAAGTATATGGAAAATATGACAAAAATCTTTGAATTATATATTAGTTGTTTCCGTGCCGGAGGTGTTGAAAATGCAGGCGTTGTTTATGGACTTGGAGCAAATGCACCTGGAGATGTGAAAAACACAGAAGCAATGACAGCAGCATATGAATTAGGGAAAACGGTTTAAAAGGAAAAGAAAGATGGAATTTACATATTATAACCCTGTGAAATTATTTCATGGTGCAACAAAAATTGGAGAGGTAGCAGAAGAAGTCAAGAGCTTTGGAGATAAGGTATTACTCATCACAGTTGGTGAAAGTTTTCATAAAAACGGATACTTTGATAAGTTAAAAACGGAATTAGAAGAAAAAAATGTACAGATATATGAAATCAGCGGAAACAGAAAACCACTCCATTCCACTGTTCGTAAGGGCATGGAACTGGTAAAGGCAGAAAACATTTCGTCACTTTGGGGAATTGGTGGAGGTGTCTGCATGGATTTGGCTAAGACAATCGCCTTTGGGGTAAAGCAGACAACAGATATTTGGGACATTTTATCCTATGCAAAGAGTCCAGATACAATGGAACACTTGCCTGTTGGTACGATTGTAACCTTCCCATCATCCGGTTCTGATATGAATGGCAGCACACAGATTACAAACGATGAGACAGGAGAAAATGCTGGGCTGGCAGAGGTATACCCTAATTTTTCATGGCAAAATCCAGAGTATATGCTTTCTATTGGAAATGAAGATCTTATCTCCGCACAAATGACGGCTTATGTACAGCTGGCGCTAGGATATATTGGACTTGGAAAATCAGATATTGCTGAAAATACATCTTTGGCACTTATGAATACCTTATTGGATAATCTAGATAAAGCCATTGCTGACTCAAATGATGTTGATGCAAGAAGTATTTTCATGGCAACAAGTGCATTAGCTGTGAATGGTCTTACAACGATTGCAAAAGCGGGTGACTGGGTGCTCTATCCGTTAAATGCTATTGTTATGGATTACTGCAATGTTGCATACAAGCCATGTATTACTGTGATTTTTCCTTACTGGATTAAGATGATTTATGATGGTCAGGAAGAAATCAATTCCTATTTTAATAAGGCATTTGATGTTGTAATAGAGGACCGGGAAAAAAAGGATATTTTAAAAGATGGCTTGAAAGCGATTTTTGAACTTTACAGAAAATACAATCTTCCAATCAATTACAGCGAGATTCATGAGGTAAAAGAAAATAGCGAGGCATCACAAGAATCACTGGAAATGCTTGGTGGAATGCAGTCGATTTATACAGAATTGACAACAGAAAAGGTTATGCAGATGATAAATGAAGCAATTCATGGAATTGAGGAGATTAGCAATGAATAATTTTGAATTTTGTATTAGTACGAAAGCAATTTTTGGTAAAGGACAGATTGAAAGGTTACTGGAAGTTGTAGAGGCATATGGAAAAAAGTACTTTTTACTTATGGCGGTGGCAGCATTAAAAAAATTGGAGTATATGACACCATCAAAACGCTTTTATCAAAGTGTGAGGTAGTAGAATTAAGCGGCATTGAAGCAAATCCTAAGATTTCAAGTGTCAGAGAAGGTATTCATCTTTGCAAGGAAAATGATATTGATGTCATTCTTGCGGTAGGCGGTGGAAGTGTGATTGACTGTGTAAAGGTTATTTCAGCAGCCTTTTATTATGAGGGAGATGTGTATGATATGTTGGCAAGTCATGCTCCTGTTGGAAACACAATTCCTATCATAGCAGTGCCAACAGTTGCGGCAACAGGAAGTGAGAGGGACTTTGGTGCGGTGGTGGTAAATCCAGAAACAAATCAAAAAATGTCAGTATTTAGCAACAGCCTTATGCCAAAAGCAGCTATTCTTGATCCGACTTATACATTTACTGTTTCAAAAAGACAGACAGCAGCAGGGTGTGCTGACATTATGTCACACTTGATGGAGCAATATTTTTTGCCGGAAACAAGCTATCTGGCGGATGCTCTTGTGGAAGGTGTTATGAAAATTGTCATTCATTATGTGCGAATAGCAATGGATGAACCAGAAAACTATGAGGCAAGAGCACAGATTCTGTGGGCAAGCGAAATTGCAGATAATGCAACATTAAGCAATGGTAATAAAATGGAAGTGTTCCCTGTCCATAATATGGAGCATCAGTTAAGCGGGCGATTTGATTCTATTCATGGAGAAGGATTGGCGATTCTTACACCAGCATGGATGAAATATGTTTTGTCAGAAAAGACAGCGCCACGCTTTGCAAAGTTTGCGACCAACGTATTTGGAATCAAGGAAGCAGACGAGATGAATACAGCAGAGAGAGGAATTGAAGCTATCAAGAATTTCTTTATCAGTCTGGATATTCCACAATCTCTTGCAGAGCTTGGAGCAGATGAAAAACAGTTTGTGGAGATGGGACTACAGTCAGAACAGGAAGGTTCTGGATTTGCATGGATTCCACTTTTCGCGCAGGATTGCACAGCTATTTATAGAATGTGCTATTGATTCCCAAGCAACTAAAAACAGCTTTATCTTTATAACATGAATAACAAAACTAATAAAAAAATAATTAAAATACACAAGGAGAATCTAATTATGAAAAGAAAAGTAATAACAATTACAGCTGATGGAACTTTAGAACTGAACATTCCTGAAACCATTCCGGATGAGCAGCTTGATACACAGGAAGGAACAGATGTGCTTGGCGGAACTCTGACAATGACACCGGGTATTTTCCCTTGGGCAAGTGATGAGGACATGATGGTTCTGGTTTATGTCAATGCAGACTTCGGAGAATACAAGCAGAGTTGGAATTATGCTAAGATGAGCCATAACATGGTTCCTGATACAGAAGGCTATAAATGGGTCATCATGGATGATGCAGCAGCAAACTAAGAAGTCATAAATGAGCAAAAAGGATTATAGGAATTTTTGTATGTTTTCAGTTACTCAACACAAAATAAATCAAGTGTCTATATAATATAAAGATTGTAAAAAAATTGACAAAAGCAAAGAAAAACTGTTGACAAAGCACAAAAATAGTCATACTATTTACGTATAAATACTGCATAGTGCACAATGCAAAAGACAAGGAGGGCTTCAATGAGGAGAAAAGTTGTAGCAGGGATGTTGACATTTGCAATGTTTGGAATGTCACTAAGTAGTTTTTCGCCGACACAGGTATGTGCGGCAGATGATTTGGGAAAAGTAGAAGTGCATGTATCTGCAAAAGAAGGAGGATATGATCAGACACTTCCTGATCTGCAGTTTGAGAAAGCAGATGCAGCACAGAGTAGTGGATATGTAAAAGTATATCCGGACGAAAAAAGACAGACGTTTCTTGGTGTGGGAGGGGCGATGACGGAGTCGGCGGCCTATAATCTGCAGAAGTTAAGTAAGGAACAGCAAGAAGAGGTATATGAAGCGTATTTTGGAGAGAGTGGTGCGAAGTATTCTGTTTTGCGTTCCACGATTGGCTCAGCCGATTTTTCGACCAGATCTTACAGTTATAATGACACGGAAGAACCGGATCCAGAGCTTAAGAATTTCAGTATAGAAAAGGATTGGGATTACATTATTCCGGCAATTCAAAAAGCGCAGTCATACCGACCGGACATCAAATTCTTTGCAGCACCTTGGGCGCCGCCGGCATGGATGAAAAACAGTGGAGTCAGAAGAGGGCAGACGGGGACAGCAGGACTTAATTTTGTTGATAACTCTGTGAAACCGGAATATTATAAGAGTTACGCCAATTATCTTGTGAAGTACATTCAGGAATATGAAAAGGTAGGAATTGATGTATATTCGTTGTCTATGCAGAATGAGGCGCAGAACAATCCGAAATGGGAGGCGGCTACCTGGTCTACCGATGCGGTGATTGATTTTGTTGGAAATTATCTTGGACCGGCGCTTGAGGAGAATCAATTACATCCACAGCTTTTGATTTGGGATTGGGACAAAGGCAATGATCCGATGCACCATGACGGATTTATTGATTTCAATACAAAGGTATTGAGTGATACAAATGCAAGAAAGTATATTGATGGAATTGCTTTTCACTGGTATGCAGGAGATTTGTGGCATGAGATGCAGGGCGTTCCAATGTGGTCGGAAGATTTTTATAGTTTGGACGAAGTGAAAGCGAAGTTCCCGGGTATTCATCTTTATGCAACAGAGGGATGTCAGGAGAGGGGACCTTGGTTTGGAAGTTATGATCCTGCGGATCGCTATATTTATGATATTTTGAATGATTTTGAACATGGAACGGAAGCATGGATTGACTGGAACCTTGTTCTTGATAGAGATGGAGGTCCTACACAGGGGGTTGTGAACCAGTGTCATGCACCGATCATGCCGGATGAGAATAACAATGTTTGCTATCAGCCATCTTACTATATTCTGAAGCAGATCAGCCGTACTGTACAGCCTGGAACAGTCAGCATCAAGAGTGCGACAGACATGGATATTGCCAAGACAGCAGTGTTGGATGAGGAAGGTATGATTTCGGTAATGCTTGGAAATGTTACGGACGAGGAGAAGACAGTTACGGTTGTGGATGCAGATAGAAGTGTAGATGTGACATTAAAGCCGCATTCCCTGACAACAGTGAAATACGATAGTAACTATGAGCCGGATGACAGCATAGACAGTTCACTTCCAGATGCGTCGGTAAAACCAATTGCAGCAGAGGCAAGCAGTTACGAAAAAAATCCAATCTATAATTATCAGGCGGAGTCTGCTATTGATGATAGCATGAGAACGAGATGGGCAAGCGATTGGACAAATCAGGAGTATATAACATTTGAACTTTCATCGAGGGCAACGGTTTCCGGAATACAGTTGAAGTTTGAAAATGGATATGACGCACTGTATGATATTCAGGTATCGGATGATGGAAAGAATTTTAAGACAGTCAAAACTGTGATGATAGAAGAGATGAATGCACCGGAGGTTACTGTAAAGTTTGATCCTGTGAAAGCAAGATATGTCAGATTCCAAGGAATTCAACGTAATAATAAGTATGGATATTCGATTTATGATGCAAATATTTTAGTAAAACAGTAATGTTGTTATAATATTTCAGTACAAAGAAACACCTGAACTACAGTGACTTGTAATTCAGGTGTTTTGTCTTATATTATCTCATAAACTCATTTATGACATGCAGCACCCCATCTTCATCATTGGATCTCGTAATATAATCCGCTGTCTTTTTCAAGATAGGCTGTGCGTTTTCCATCGCAACGCCAAGACCTGCGTATTCAATCATAGTGAGGTCATTAAATCCATCACCGCAGCAGATCATCTGATCAGCGGACATCCCAAGATAGTTCAGAAGTTTCTGGAGGGAGTGAGCCTTGTCAATATTTTGAGGCATCACTTCCAGGAAAAATGGCTCTGAGCGGTAAATGTTCAAGAGACTGTGGAATTTCTCTTTTAACAGCGTCTCAATTTTTTCTGTGAGCGCAGCTTCTCCGGTAATCAAAAATTTGTTGACCGGGAAGGTAACCGCTTCAGGGAAGTTCTCAACCCGCACGATTGGCATGTTGTTGATCTTGGATTCCAGCTCAGTATATTGATTCGGCTTGATACCTGAGAGTATTTCATGCTCTGTATAAGTGAGCAGATCCACATCGTATTGGCTTGCAATCTCATAGACGGCAGAAGTAACCTCAGACGGAAGTATTTTGTTGTAAATCGCCTCTCCTGTGGAGCAGTTGATGATTTTTCCGCCATTGAATGAGAGAATATAGCTTCCGTAGTCGCCGAGGTGAAGCTCCTTGGCAAGCGATACCACGCCGGGTGTAGGTCTGCCGGAGGCAAGAACTACCTTTTTCCCATTCTGCTGAATTTCGATAAGAGCCTCTCGTGTGGGAGGGGTAATTTTCTTTTCGGAGTTGGTCAGTGTTCCGTCCAAATCCAGTACAAGTATATCATAGGTCATGGTTTTGCCCTTTCTGTGTTCCGTGTATTATTTAAGCGTAAGCTCCTGAAGGCGTGTCACAATTTCAGGAAATTCCATTCCGTGTGAGGCTTTCACAAGAATCGTGTCGTCTTTGTGTAACAGTTCGTTCATCTTTGTAAAAAAGTCTGCTTTTGTATCAAAATGAACTACTTGATTTCCGGCGGAGAGTTCCTCTGCTCCGGCTGCGGTTGCTTTTGATAGTTCACCGATACAGATGACAAGATCGATCCCTTTTTCGGATGCATGTACACCGACTTGGCCGTGGAGCTCTTTTTCATCCTCGCCAAGCTCAAACATATCTCCGAGAATGGCAACTTTGCGGGTCTCGGCTCCGGAGAGCACGTCAATGGACGCTTTTGTGGACACCGGATTGGCATTGTAGCAGTCATCAATGATAAGAAGAGAATCCGTAAGAATCATATTGTTTCGTCCGGATACCGGAGTCAGACTTTCGATTCCTTTTTTGATTTCTTCTGCGGTAAGTCCGAGTTCACGTCCAACCAAAGCGCCTGCCAGCGCGTTGTACACCATATGGTTTCCCGGAATAGGAATCATTGTGTCGATGCAGTTATCCCCAAGGTGAAGTGTACAAGACACCCCTTTTAGGGAGTGTGTGTGGATATTATCGGCAAAAGCGTCAAGCTCTGTGGATAACCCAAAGAACATTGGCGTTTGTCCTTTTACATCTGTGACTGTGGTCAGTTTGTCATCATCGCCGTTTAAGATGATCTTGGCGTCAGGCTGCATAAAGTCGAACATCTCTGTTTTTGCTTTCAAAATGCCGTCTCGGTCGATGAGATTTTCCAGATGGCAGAGCCCGATATTGGTGATGACGCAGATATCCGGGCGAGCCATTTTCGCAAGGCGGTGCATCTCACCGAAATGGTTGATACCCATCTCGAGCACTGCCATCTCGTGTTCATCTCGGATATTGAAGATTGTCAGTGGAAGCCCGATTTCGTTGTTAAAGTTTCCTGCCGTTTTAAGAACATGATATTTTTGCTCCAAAACCGAGGCAATCATCTCTTTTGTACTTGTCTTTCCGACACTTCCGGTGATACCGACCACTTTGATGTCAAGTGCCTTGCGGTAATGTTCTGCAATATCTTTGAGCGCCTGCTCACAGGAGTCAACAAGAATGTATGGGTGAGATACATTCTCTAAGACAACTTCGGAAAGTGTGCAAAGTGCACCTTTTTCCATCACCTGTGAGATAAAAGAGTGTCCGTCTACTCGTGCGCCTTTTATTGGAATAAACAACCAGTCTTTTTCGATTTTTCGGCTGTCGATGGCAACACCGGACACTTCGATATGTGATACTGCTTCGCCTCCAAAATATTGTCCGTGGCATGCAGCAGTAATTTCCTGTAAAGACATATGTTTCATCGTCTGTTCCTCCGTCTATGCGTTGTAACGCGCAAGTGATTTTTCGATGATAAGCTTACACAGGTCTCCGTATTCGATTCCGGCAGCGCGTGCTTCTTTCGGAAGAAGGCTCGCGGCGGTCATACCAGGGAGGCTGTTTACTTCGAGACAGTAAATGTCGTTGTTCTCATCTAACAAAAAGTCAGCGCGTGAGTAAATATCTAATTTCAGTGCTTTGAAAGCGAGCTCGGCAGCTCTTTGCATTCTTTCTGTCACTTCTTCATCGATATTTGCAGGACAGATTTCTTCTGTGCATCCATCCTGATATTTGTTGGCGTAATCAAAGAATCCGGTTTTTGGTATGATCTCAATTACCGGAAGCGCTTTTCCGTCGATGATGCCGACTGCGAATTCACGTCCTTTGATGTAAGGCTCGATTACAATCTCGTCCTCATAGCGGAAGGAATTTTCAACGGCTTCTTTGTATGCGTCCATCGTATCGACGATATATACGCCGATGCTGGAACCACCGGAACATGGTTTTACAACGACCGGAAGAGTAAGACCAAGATCAGAAAGAGCTGTGTCTTTTCGGTCTTTTGTGAGATTGGTTCCAAGTGGTGTCGGAACGCCTGCCATCTTGAAAATCTGTTTTGTAACCCCTTTGTCCATGGCAAGCGCACTTCCGAGATAGTTTGGACCGGTGTATTTAATTCCGAGAATATCAAATGTCGCCTGTAATTTTCCATTTTCTCCGACATCACCATGAAGCCCCATAAATACAATATCTGCAAGGCGGCAGATATCGATGACATTCGGTCCCAAAAAGCAGTCGGACTGGTCTTCACGGGACGCTTTGATTGCCGCAAGATCCGGTTCTGTTGTTTTGATTCCGTCTGCAATCTCCAATCCTGCGTTTGGAAGAGTGAATACTTCTTCTAATTTGTCGGAATCATATGGAAATCCTAAAAATACATCTAATAAAAAAGCCTGATGCCCGTTTTCTCTCAAAGTTCTGCAGATGCCGGCTCCGGAAGTGAGTGAAACGTCACGTTCTGTGCTGAGCCCTCCTGCCAATACTACAATTTTCATACTGTTTATACTCCTTTATCATCGTCTAATCGGCAATACTCATCTGGTTCAGTAATGCCTGTTTTTCATCATATAATTTGCGTGACAGATCCACATATACTTTGTGTGGATTGAAGAGACGTTTTGTCTCGTCCCAAAGTGTTTTCTTTTCTTCTGCACAGTAGGCAGCAATCTCCATGACAGACGGAGAATCATATACACATGCGCCGTTAATAAATACCGGTTTTAAAATCTCACGCATAGTGTAAGAGCCGCCGGCAAGTTTTGTCTTTTTCCAGGTGGCTGTCGGATCAAATAACAATAAATCTTCATCTGTGTCATAAGTCTCATCTGCAAAGCAGATCAAATCTGCACGCATCTTTCCGGTCGCCTTGTCATAGATACGGTAAACGGTCTTGTTGCCAGGATTTGTAATCTTCTCTGTGTTCTCAGAAAGTTTAATCTTGGAATGGAATTTTCCATCTTCTTTTTGGATCGCAGCAAGTTTGTATACCCCTCCGAAGGAAGGACAGTCTTTGGACGTAATCAGATTTGTTCCGACTCCCCATGAGGTGATAGCTGCACCCTGGATCTTTAAGTCGTGGATCAAATATTCGTCAAGATCGTTGGAAGCGGAGATAAATGCATCTTCAAATCCGGCTTCATCTAACATCTTACGTGCCTTTTTAGAAAGATATGCAAGGTCACCGCTGTCGAGGCGGATTCCGTAGTTGTGAAGTTCAATTCCGGATTCACGCATCTCGGTGAACACTTTGATCGCATTTGGCACACCGGATTTTAAGGTGTCGTATGTGTCAACCAACAGACAGCATGCGTCAGGATATAATTTTGCGTATGTCTTAAATGCAGTGTATTCATCTGCAAAACTCATAATCCAGCTGTGTGCATGAGTTCCTTTTACCGGGACGTCAAACATCTGTCCGGCAAGAACATTGGATGTGCCGATGCATCCGCCGATCATAGCGGCCCTTGCACCGTAGAGTCCCGCGTCAGGACCTTGCGCCCGCCGCAGACCGAATTCCATCACACCGTCTCCTGCAGCAGCAAAGACAACTCTGGCTGTCTTTGTCGCAATGAGAGACTGATGGTTGATGATATTTAAGATGGCTGTCTCCACAAGCTGTGCTTCCATGATCGGTGCGACAACTTTCAAGAGCGGCTCTTTTGGAAAGACAACAGTTCCTTCCGGAATTGCATAGATATCGCCGCTAAAGTGAAAACCACTCAGATAATGAAGAAAATCTTCGCTGAACATGTTCAGATTTCGAAGATAATCGACGTCATCGTATGAGAAGTTCAAGTCTTTAATATAGTCAATTACCTGTTCCAGACCGGCTGCGATAGAATAGCCAGAACCACAAGGATTCGAACGGAAAAAGACATCGAATACAACGGTCTCATTTTCCTGACGCTCAAAGTAGCCTTGCATCATTGTAAGCTCGTACAAATCTGTTAACAGGGTAAGATTTCTGCTGTTCATCTTGTTTGCTCCTTTATTTTCTGCATACATGCATTTCTTTTTGTACACCTGATTTTTAGGATATACTTATTTTATTATATCACTAGCGTATGACAATGTAAAAAGAAAATTTATGATATGAGCCATAAGATCTGACAGAACAGAAAAACGCAGCCTATGATAGCAAGGCTGCATTTTTTTGAATGGTCTCTTGGATGATATTCTGACAGTAAGCACCGAGATGTTTCTGTGTCTCTTTATCCAGTTCTTTTGGATAGATTGGTTCCCCATATTCAATGACCACGTGTGTTTTCTTGATACGTGGAAACTGGTTTTCAAAGATGGCTGCGGTATTGTTCATACTGATTGGAACAATCGGGCATCCGGTCTTCGTGGAGATTTTTAAGGCGCCGTCCTTAAACGGCAGCATACTTAATTCTTCGCCCTTGTTTCGTGTGCCCTCCGGGAAGATGCAGATTGAGATTCCCTTTTTTACATACTCAATTGCCTGAAGAATCGTTTTCAATCCTTCCTTTGGATTTTCACGGTTCAAAAACAGGCAGTAAAGATATCGCATCCAGGTTGAGAGGAGCGGAATTTTTTCCATAGAGTCTTTTGCTACATAACCGGTCAGACGTTTGCAGCGGGAGTATGTCAGCAGAATATCGAAAAAACTTCTGTGATTTGCGATAAAAAGAACGGGTTCATCAGGAACATTCTCTTCCCCGATCACCGTCACTTTCACACCGGTAATCTTTAAAATTATTTTGAATCCCCATTGCACAATCCGAAGTGAGCTGTAATCTCTTGCATTTCGGTTACATTTTCCGATTAGCCACTCTATGAAAAAGACCGGAATGGACAAAATCAGATAAGTAATCAGAAAAATTACTACAAAAATAAAACGTATCATAAAATCTAAGTTCCCTTCTATTAATTATCGTCCATATAGACGAGTCACAGAACAAAGCGCTTCGGCGAGACTGTCCGACAACGCCTCTTTTTGGTAACGCCATGCCCAATTTCCATCTGCCACACCCGGACAGTTCATACGACCCTCTTTTCCAACGCCGAGAACATCTTGTAATGGAAAGACCGCATAAGCTGCAATCGAGCCAAGGCAGGTGCGGATAAAGTCAAAATGGATACTGCTTGCGTCCGTGTTCATATAGCGGCGGACTTTGTCTCTGGAATATTCGCTTGCAGTCTGATACCAGCCTGCGCTGGTGTCGTTGTCGTGTGTCCCTGTATAGCACACACAGTTTGTTGTAGTGAACTGATGAGGAAGAAATGTACTTTCCTCAGTCGATTCGAAGGCAAACTGTAGGACTTTCATACCAGGAAAATGGAATTGATCACGGAGTTTTTCAACTTCAGGTGTGATGACACCAAGATCTTCGGCAATGATCGGAAGATTTTTTCCAAGCGCCTTTTCTATGGCGAGGAAGAGATCTTCTTTCGGGCCATGCTTCCAGGTGCCGTTGATTGCGGTCTCCTCTCCGAAGGGAACTGCCCAATAAGCTTCAAACCCACGGAAATGATCGATTCTTAAGTAATCTAAAAGATCCAGTTGGTTGCGGATTCTGGAAATCCACCATTTGTAGCCCTCTTTTTTATGGGCATCCCAGTTGTAGAGTGGATTGCCCCAAAGCTGGCCGGTTGTCGAAAAATAATCCGGTGGGACACCGGCGACTGAAGTCGGATAACCTTTTGAATCAAGCTGGAACAAATGTTGATTTGCCCAGGCATCGGCGCTGTCCAAAGAGACAAAAATTGGGATGTCGCCGATGATCTGTATATCCTTTTCGTTTGCATATTTTTTTAGTGCATACCATTCTTTAAAAAATAGAAATTGAACAAAGTAATGGTATTGTATCTCGTTAGAAAGCTGCTTTTTCAGTTCTTTCTTCAGACTGTCGGTCGGTCTGCGGTATGCTTCTTCCCAGGAAAGCCAGTCTTTTCCGTCATGCATTGCTTTGCAAGCCATGAAAAGTGCATAGTCATCAAGCCAAAACTGATTGGCATTATAAAACGCATCGTATTCTTCCAATAACATCTTGTCGGAGGTATGGAGAAAACGTGAAAATGCAGATGCTAAAATCTTGGATTTCCAAGGGATGATCGTCCCATAGTCAACATGGTGTCCGTCTCCGCGCGGGCAGTCGGAAAGTTCTGCTTCCTCTAAGAGTCCGAGTTCTTTTAAATGTGCAGGACTGATCAGCAACGGCTGTCCTGCAAATGCTGAAAAGCTTTGATACGGCGAATCCCCAAAACCGGTCGGGGTAAGTGGGAGGATCTGCCATAGGTGTTGCCCTGATTTTTCAAGAAAATCCACAAAATCATAGGCATCCTGTCCCAAATCTCCGATTCCATATGGAGATGGGCAAGATGTGGGATGAAGCAAAATCCCGGACAGACGATGTGGCTTTTCATAAGTCACTTCAGCAGTTTCAAAATTCATAGTGATGTCCCCTTTTTTATTGATTCCTGTTTTTCTCATTATACTAAAGTGCAGAAATAAAGGCAATGTTTTTGAAAAAAACAGTCATTTTTGAAGACGTTCAGGTGTATGTATATAGGGAGAAGATAGACGAGGGATGCATGTGAGAAAATTAGCATCAGTTATGTTATGTGTCTGCCTGCTTATGTTATGTCAGGGCTGTTCTGTAAAGAAGATGAATACGGAAAAAATCAGAGATGTAGAGATCACTGTACTGGAAGAAGAAAAAATTCCGGAGGAGTTTCTGACACAGATTGAAGAAAAAAAATCCGGACCGTTTAAGATTACGTATGCGGACAAAGATGCACTCTATATTGCACGGGGGTATGGAGAACAGAAGACGAGCGGTTACAGCATTGAGGTGAAAGAATGTTATGAGACAGAGAATGCCATTTATATACATACGAATCTGATCGGACCGTCAAAGGAAGAAAAAATTGTGGAGGCAAAGACATTTCCGTATGTGGCAGTGAAAATGCAATTTATCGACAAAAATGTGGTGTTTGAGTAAAGGAGAGAGGCAATGGAATTAGTAAAAAAACAAATTCATGCAAATCAGGTCGGCAAAAAAATGGTGGATCAATTTCTGGTAGACGATGATTTTAATGTGCCGGATACAAAAAATGATGTGCAGCGAGTCGTTGCGGGAGAGGGCACAGTGAAAATCGAGGATGTAAGACCGGTGGAAAATTACGTCAGAGTTACGGGAAAACTGTATTTTCAGATACTGTATGTGACAGAAGGGGCAGAACAGTCACTGACATCCATGGAAGGAAAAATTCCGTTTGAGGAGATGGTGTATGCAGATGAGGGGACAGACGGAGAATTTGTTGTTCAAAATACAAGGGTAGATTTTACTGCAACAATGATTCATTCGAGAAAATTGAATATCAAAGCGATGATTGAGCTTTTAATCAGTCCTCAAGCGCAGGTTGATGAGGACATTACAGTCGATGTGGAAAGTGAAATACCACTTTATAAAAAGAAAAAAGCAATGGAACTTTTAACTCTTCATACGTCAAAGAAAGATACATACCGGATCAAAGAAGAACTGACGCTTCCGGGAACGAAAGAGACGATTGGGACAGTGCTTTGGACAGATATTTCGAACCGAAAACTAGATACGAAACTTGGAGCGGACGAATTGCTGCTTTCGGGAGAACTGCTGGCATTTTGTTTCTATGAATCGCCGGATGGAAAAATAGACTGGATTGAGCAGACGATCCCATATGAGGGAAGAGTGGAGTGCTATGGAGTCGATGAAGCGATGTATCATCATCTGAATGCGAATCTGGAAGATATCAACGTGGATATCCGGATGGATGAAGACGGAGAGATGCGCACGCTTGGAATTGAGGGGACGTTAGAGTTAAAAATTGCCATTTATCAGGAAGAAAACGTAGATTTTTTGGAAGATGTATATTCTTTGGAGCAACATTGCAGACTAGAGACAAAAGAAGCTTCCTATGAAGAGCTGCTGATGCAGAATCACTCGAAATGCAAGATAGCAGAGCAGCTATCTTTGCCGGAGTTAAAAGATGATATTCTACAGATTTGTCATAGCAGCGGAAGGGTGCAGATTGACCGCACAGAGGTGACTGAGGAAGGGGTTCAGATTGACGGTGTACTCCATGTCAGCTTTTTATTTGTGAAGCCAGACGATGAAGTTCCATTCGACACGTGGCAGGGAATGGTTCCGTTTTCTTATTTAGTTGAGAGCAATGAATCGGAAATGGATATGCACTGCGACATTACAAGTGCACTGGAGCAGCTGAGTGTTTCTCTTATGGGAGGCGACAGTGTGGAGGTGAAAGCAGTGCTTGCGTTTCACAGTTTTTTGCGAAAATCAGTGAAGGCTGATGTCATCACGGATTTGAAAATGGAAAAAATTTCGATGGAAGAGCTGGAAAAGAGACCAGGGATTGTTGGTTATATTGTAAAAGAAGGAGATGACCTTTGGACACTCGCAAAACATTATAGCACGACAAAAGAAGGCATTATGGAAGTGAACGAGATGACCGATGAAATGATAAAACCGGGAGACCGGATATTGATTTTCAAAGAAAATATGAGTATACTATAGGTATTATGTATACAAAAAACACTGTCCCGGTGGAAACTCTGCCGGGATGGGAAGTGAGATGTGAAAGGAGAACGTGATGGGGAATATACAACAGCTAAAAGCTCTTGCAAAAATCAATCTGGGGCTGGATGTACTTGGAAGAAGAGAGAATGGGTATCATGATGTCCGCATGGTGATGCAGACAATTTATCTGTATGATAATATTACGATACAACGAACAGAGACACCGGGGATTACGCTGGAATCCAACTTGTATTTTCTGCCGAATGATGAGGGGAATATTGCATATAAAGCGGCGAAGATGCTGATGGACGAGTTTGAGATCCGGGATGGTGTCCATATTACATTGGACAAGCATATCCCGGTGGCAGCAGGACTTGCAGGGGGGAGCTCGAACGCGGCGGCGGTTCTTGTCGGAATGAACCGTATGTTTTCACTTGGACTCAGTGAAAAGGATTTGATGGAACGAGGTGTAAAATTAGGTGCAGATGTTCCGTACTGTGTTATGCGTGGAACGGTGCTCGCAGAAGGAATCGGAGAAGAACTCACACGACTTTCACCGCTGCCAAAATGCTATATTTTGATCGCAAAGCCTGGAATCAGTGTGTCAACCCGCACGGTCTATGAGAAATTAGATGCACTTACGATCACAGAGCATCCAGATATAGACGGTCTGATTACCGGACTTGAAAACCAGGATTTGAGAGCAGTCGCATCATCGATGGGGAATGTGCTCGAACAAGTTACGGTAGATGCCTATCCGGTGATCGATAGGATTAAAAACGTGATGAAGGAACAGGGGGCGCTTAACGCCATGATGAGCGGCAGCGGACCGACGGTGTTTGGAATTTTTGAAGATCGGCAGACTGCAAAGAAAGCGCAGAGGAAGATCAAAGAGCTGCAGATTGCAAAGCAGGTCTATTTGGCAAATGTACACAATACAAAAAGGAGATAAAAAGATGGATACAAATTTTGAAGTGAATATGAATGAATATTTACCGCTTCGCGATGTTGTATTTAATACACTGCGTCAGGCGATTTTGCGTGGAGAATTGAAACCGGGAGAGCGCCTGATGGAGATTCAGCTTGCAAACAAATTAGGGGTGAGCCGTACTCCGATTCGGGAGGCAATCCGAAAGCTGGAACTAGAGGGGCTTGTGCTGATGATTCCAAGAAAAGGGGCAGAGGTGGCGGATATTACCGAAAAGAGCCTGCGGGACGTTTTGGAAGTGAGAGAGGCGCTGGAAGAGCTGGCGGTAAGACTTGCGTGCGACAAGATCAAAGAAGAGGAGCTTGAAGAATTAAAAGAAGCGGCGCAGGAATTTAAAGAGACATTGGACTGTGAGGATGTTACGAGATTTGCGGAAGCCGATGTGAAATTCCATGATATCATTTACCGGACAACAGACAACGAGAGACTGATTCAGCTTTTGTATAATTTGAGAGAGCAGATGTACCGTTATCGTGTGGAATACTTAAAAAGAGAAGATGCGCACGAGACTCTTCTTGCAGAACATGAAAGAATTATCGAGACAATTGAAAAGCGTGACAAAGAAGAGGCAATGAAAGCGGTGAGCCGCCACATAGACAATCAAGTGGCAGCTGTGATTGATACGATTCGCACAAAAAAATAGAATATTTGTATAATCTCAGAAAAATATGTGAAAACTCCGATTATCAAACAGGAGGTACATATTTATGAGATGGATATATGAGAAAAAGAAGATGATCTGTGCAGCGGCAGCGATTGTGCTTGCAGTTCTTGTGACAGGAGTAACCGCAGAGAAGAAGGGAATGCTTGCGGAGGCAAAGATGGCAAGTGTTCAAAAGAGGATGGCGAAAGAAGTATTTCGTTTCCATGTGCTTGCAAATAGCGACAGCGAGGAAGATCAAGAACTGAAGATGAAAGTAAAAGGAGAAATCATTGCATATATGAAAGAAGATCTGCCATATTCGGATGGTGTGGAGACGACGAAGGCGTGGGCGAGAACACATACGGATGAGATCGAAGAGGTGGCTGCACAGACGATTGAAGAAGCCGGATATGACTATCCGGTAAAGGCAAAGGTTACGACCTGCTATTTCCCGGATAAGACATACGGAGATGTGACGTTCCCACAGGGGGAATATGAAGCACTCCAAATTGAGATCGGGGAGGCAAAAGGACAGAACTGGTGGTGTGTGCTTTACCCGAATCTCTGTTTTATCGATGCGGTAAATGCGGTTGTGCCGGAAGAGGGAAAAGAGGAATTGAAAGAAGTACTGGATGAAGAAGAATATGAGATGGTGACCGCCGGCACAAAATTCAAGATTAAATGGTTCTTCTTTCAATGATAGGCAAAGTTGTGATTGGAGGAATTCATGACTGAATTTTTAGTGAAACATTTTGTGAAGGATTATGAAAAGACAGAAAAGGTGTCTGTGCGTACTGGCTATGGAATTTTGGCGAGTATGGTAGGCATCTTTTGCAACGTTTTATTGTTTTTGATGAAGATAACAATTGGGATGATGATACATAGTATCTCTGTTATCGCAGATGCATTTAACAACTTATCTGATGCGGGTTCATCGATCATCAGCTTTATCGGAGTCAAGATTGCGAGTAAACCGGCAGACAAGGAGCATCCGTTCGGACATGGAAGGATGGAGTATATTGCGGCTTTGGTCGTTGCGTTTTTGGTGTTGCAGGTTGGATTTACTTTTTTTAAAGATGCAGTTGGAAAGATAAAACATCCACAGGAGATAGAATTTAATCTGGTATCTGTCATTGTTTTATTGTTGTCCATCGGGATTAAGCTTTGGCTTGGGATGTTCAATAAGAAGCTTGGAACGAGGATTCATTCAAATGTGATGCTTGCAACGGCAGCGGATGCGATGGGCGATGTGATCACGACATCTGCGACGGTTGTCTCATTGCTGGTATTTCAGTTTTCGGGCTGGAATATTGATGGAATTGTAGGAATCGGCGTTTCTCTTGTTGTTATGTGGGCAGGAATAGGAATCGCAAAAGATACGCTGGAGCCGCTGCTTGGTCAGGCAGTTCCAAAAGATGTGTATGAAGAGATAACAAAATTTGTGGAGTCCCATGAAGGAATCCTTGGGACACATGATTTGATTGTACATAATTATGGTCCGGGAAGAAGTATGGCTTCGCTGCATGCGGAGGTGGCAAATGATGTGGATATCGAAGTCTCTCATGAGATCATCGACCGTATCGAGAGGGAAGCTACAAAAGAGCTTGGTGTGTTTTTGGTCATTCATATGGATCCGATTGAGATGAAAGACGAGCGTGTTTTATATGCAAAAAGGAAATTGGAAGAGGCGGTGAGAGCAATCGATCCGCAGGTGAGCATCCATGATTTTCGTATGGTGGATGGAGATGAGCAGGTGAATTTGATCTTTGATATGCTTGTTCCATTTCAGTATGATAAAGAAAAGCAAAAGGAAATCTGCAGGATACTTCGAAAAAAGGTAAGGGAGATTGACCAAAGATACCGTTGCGTCATTGTGACGGAGACAAGTTACATAGCGGAGGAAAAATAGATGTATAAGTTAGAAGGACAGATCCGATTCAGTGAGTGTGATACGAGCAAGAGAATAACGCTTCCGGGAATCATCAATTATTTTCAAGATTGCAGCAGCGCACAGTCTGAGCAGATTGGTCATGGGATTGACTATCTGAAAGAGAAGAAGAAAGCCTGGATACTTTCCTCGTGGCAGATTATTGTGGAACGTTATCCGAAACTTGGAGAGGAGATTGAGGTTGGCACGTGTGCAACTGATTTTAAGGGACTGTATGCGACGAGGAATTTTTCGATGAAGACAAAATCAGGGGAAATGCTGGCATATGCCAATTCTATCTGGGTATTCATGGACCTCGCTGCCGGAAGACCAACAAAACCGGGAAAGGAAGAGGTGGACGCCTATGGGATGGAACCGGCGCTTGAGATGGAATATGCTCCGAGAAAAATAAAACTGCCGGAAAAAGCGATTTTGGTTGACACCTTCCCGGTACGCAAGTATCATATTGATACAAACAATCATGTAAATAATTGCCAATATGTGCAGATGGCGATGGAAGTGTTGCGGGAAGACATAAAGATCAGACAGGTACGAGTAGAGTATAAAAAATCAGCGGTTTATGGAGATGTTATTTTGCCGAAGATTGCCGAAGAAACAAGCCGTACCGTGGTGGAACTTTGCGATATGGAGGAAAGACCATACGCTGTGGTAGAATTTGTAGGAGAGAAAAAATAAATGATGAGATTAGGGAAAAAACAAGTACTGACAATTGTAAAAAAAGTAGAGTTTGGAGTGTATCTGGGCAGTGACGAGGAGCGTGTGCTTCTGCCAAAAAGACAGGTTCCGGAAGGGGTTGACATAGGAGATCCTGTGGAAGTGTTCTTGTATAAGGATTCTGATGACAGACTGATAGCAACGACTCATGAACCAAAGATAGAGTTAGGAGAACTGGCGGTGCTTGAAGTGGCGGATACAGGAAAATTTGGAGCATTTTTAGACTGGGGATTGGAAAAGGATCTGTTTTTGCCTTTCAAGGAGCAGACTGTAAAAGTGGCAAAGGGAGATCAGTGTCTTGTTGCACTTTATATTGATAAAAGTGAGCGTCTCTGCGCAACGATGAAAGTGTATGATATGTTGAAGAAAGATTCGCCGTATCAGAAGGATGATATGGTGGAAGGGATTATTTATGACACAAGTGATAACTTTGGCTTGTTTGTCGCAGTCGATAATCAGTATTCCGCTTTGATTCCGAAAAAAGAGGTATATGGCAGACTTCGCATTGGTCAGACGATAAAAGCGAGAGTTACGGCGGTGAAGAAAGACGGAAAGCTGGATCTGAGTGTCAGAGATAAGATTCCGATGCAGATGGACAAAGATGCTGAGAGTGTTTTGGAAGAAATTGAACGGCGCGGTGGGAAACTGCCGTTTACAGATAAGGCAGACCCTGAAGTGATTAAGCAAGAATTTCAGATGAGTAAGAATGCATTTAAGCGTGCGGTAGGACGGCTTCTGAAAGAAGAAAAGATTGAGATTAAGGAACATGCAATTGTCATGCACAGAAAATAGGGGATGGCGTCTACGAAAGCTGGCGAAAGGAGTTGTGTATAATGAAGGTGCAAAATATTACGAACATAGATAAGCTTTTTGAAGTGGTGGACAGATGTTCCGGGAAAGTAGAATTGGTAACGGGTGAGGGAGATCGATTAAATTTGAAATCTAAGCTTTCACAGTACGTTTCAATCGCAAATATTTTCTCAAACAGTGAGATTCCGGAACTGGAGATTGTCGCTTATGAACCGGACGATATAGAACGATTGACAGAGTTTATGCTGAAAGGTGAATAAAAAATCTTAAAAATGAGGATACGGCGAAAGCGGTATCCTTATTTGCGTTTTAAGATAAATTTTTTGTATTGAGAGGGCGTTGTTCCAATGATATTATAAAATAGTTTTGAAAAGTGCTGTGAATCTTTCAGCCCAATCATTCCGGAAATTTCGGTAAAAGTAAGAGCAGTCGTATCCATCAGCTCAATGGCACGGTTGATTCGGTATACATTGATATAATTTCCGAGAGAAATATTCATATATTGCGAAAATAACTTGCTGAGATATCGGGTAGAAATATTCAGCTCCTTTGCAATATCCGGAATTAGAATTTTATCCATATAATGATGCTCTATATAGTTCAGTGTAAATGAAATATAGTTCCCTTGTATTTTCTCTGGAAACTGTGCCTTTGATAATGTCTTATAGGACTGCATGATGAGCAGAACCAGTTGTAAAATATATAGATTGATGTTGGCAGATACCGTAGAATCCTGACTGGTGTTATATAATCGGATGATTGCGAGAATCAACTCTTTTAGTTCTTTCGTTGTTCTTTGCTGGTGAAATGGAGCGCAGCAAAAAATTAAGGAGTGCATCAAATTGACAGATGAGTCCTCTTCTAAGGTGATATGTGATAGAAATTCAGGAAAAAAGTGAATATGATAAAAGCTGCATTCATTTTCATCTGTTAAATAAAAAGAATGCACGACATTTGGCGGAATCATAATAAAATCATCAGGTTTACATTCAATCGTGGTATTGCCAATTGTCATAACACAGGTACCGGATTTAATCAAATAGATTTCGACACTTGTATGAAGATGTTTTGAAAAGTGATAATGATTTTTCCGGTGTTGAACGGCAGCACCTGAAATTGAGTTTTTGCAAAGAGAAAAGTAAGTTGTGTCCTGATTCATATCTATTGTCCTTTCAGAGGTCTGTAATTGAAATATTAAAATCGGCGGTCTGGATGACCGCCAAAAAAATTATATCCCTTTTTTACCTGAAAAATCAAGTGTTTTCAAAATATTTTGTGATTAGACTGTTTTGCGTTTTTTGAAAATTGCAACTGCTGCAATTCCGGAGAGGATACATGCTGCAGTTGTTGCACCAGCCATATCTGCATCACCGGTTTTTACTGGTTTGTCTTTGCTGTTATCTTTGTCTCTGTCTCGCCGCATTCGCAGGTTCTGCTTTCTTCACCAGGTGTTGTACAAGTAGGTTTTTTCGTTACTGTCCACTCATCCCATGTGTGTGTGTTCTTCTGTTGCATCAAATGTTGCAATTTCTTTGTCGCCATTCATCAACTGATATTCTACGATATCTTTATCAGCTTCAGCAGGTAACCAAGAGATTTTAGCAGTTGTATCTGTCACATCTGTTGCTGTCACAGTTGGAGCAACAGGAGCAGCTGTAGCGAAATCTCTTACAGATTCTACAGCAAGAAGTTTGATGTATTTTGCTTTTACAGGTTTTTCAAATGTAACGGTTTTTACTTCTTTGTCTTGAGCCCATGAACCAGAAGCAACTTCTTCCCATGTTTTATTATCGTTGCTTGTGTAGATTGTATATTTTGTAATTGTACCGTTTGAAGCGCCGTCGCCACTTCCATCTTGACGTGGTGTGTACATATATCCGCTTACTTCATAGTCATTAGCAAGTTCGATTGTGACATAACGATCTTCAGGATTTGAACCATTCCAAGATGTATGCCAAATTGTTCCAAGATTATTGTCCAGAACATTTTTTACACCATTGTTATCCTGAGCAGTTTCTTCAGAACCAGCAGTTGCTGTCATGTCTGCTACCGGAATTTCATCTGTAACTTCACTTGTCACAGTAACTACTGTGTATGCTACAGATTCGCCGTTGCAAGATACTGCAAGTGTATCACCTTTTGCAAGTTTTACACCGCCTGTCAATGTGGAAGAACCACGTTTCAGTTCGACAGTAACACCGTCTTCTGTCATTAAGCTGTCTAATAAATCTTTTGCAGTCACTTTATCGACTGTGTCGATCGTGATTTCTTTCTTAGCCTGATCAATTGCAAATCTGTCAGATGATATTGTCAAGCTAACTGTTCCGGTCTCGTGAGCACCAATATCAGGAATGCCGGATACTTTGTTTCCGTTTGGATTCCAGTTTTCTACAGTTGCCGGAGTCTCACCTGCAAAGTAGAAGATATTGTTCTCAAGATTAATCGGTCCGGCATTGCCGTGTGAAGTATGCCAAATATTATTTAATCCTTCTTTGATATAGAATGTGTTGTTTATTGACTGATAACCACAGAACATGATTGTACTTGCGGTGTTTCCGTGGCTGTAGTTGTACTGATAATTTGTGCCGTCACCGTAGTCAGCATCCCAAGGTTGTCCGTCTCCGTTACCATTTGAAGCGTTTAATGTACGGAAACATTCGTTGTATTAGAATACAGCATTTTTACATTTCCAAGGCCAGATGCCGGCAGCAACGCGTCCGTTTCCAACATTTAGCCATTTCCCAGTCGGTTCACCGGTAGTAGGATCTAATTCTGGCTGCTGTTTTGAAAAATCTGTTGTATTAATTTGTTTAGAACTATTTTCAGATACATTGTATTGAATCAATGGTTCATCAGAATACATAGTTGTGATTGCGTCACCACCTACATTATTTAAATAGTTGTTTTCAATAACAACGTTAGTAGCGCCGTATTTTTCCATCACTTCATCACTGAGATCTACTGTCTGGAATTTATCCCAGTTGTATGTATAACCAACAGCGATTCCCCAGCGGTTGACAGTGTCTAACTGACAGTTTTTAATCTGTACATCATCGTATTTTGCGATTCCTGTTTTGCTTTCATCGGTAGGTGTTTCCTACGATAAAGTAGATACCACCGTTTGTCATGTGTTTGTTGTATACGTTTCGTAGTCTACGTCATATTGTTGTTGAATTTGCATCTTTGTGTCATACATCACAGACTGCATACATGCAAGATATTCTTCAGAACTGATCTGATGAGTGCCAATTGTCAGCTGCAGTTGATTCTTTCTCTGAAAAGCAATGACACAGAATGTGACCACGGCAACCAAAGAAATAATAGTAATTATTCCGA
>PPYF01114230.1_pt1 | contig 32976 bp, 30 predicted proteins | sample 1559871 | NCBI WGS metagenome assembly PPYF01 (sample SAMN08240021, study PRJNA423297) | Human gut metagenome, whole genome shotgun sequencing project.
TGAAGACTTCGTAGGTCTGGCAGTATCCCTGGCAGTAGTTTCCGTAGCAGCTGCTGGCGCTCTGGCTCTCAAAAAATAATTAAGTTTTAAATAACTTAGTTTAATATGAGTAGAAAAAATCCTCCCTTCGGGGAGGATTTTTTTGTCCAGATTGAATCTGGACACTGTTTCGCGCTTTGGTTTTGTATGAGGTTGTAACCTCAGCACGCGGCGCTCGCTCGCGTTAACACACTCGCTCGTTCGTGCAAGCTGCCCGTCTTTGCGCCGTAGGCGAACAGCTTTGGTACTTTCTCAGAAAGTACAAGCTGGTTGTACAAATCCACCCTTTGGGGTATAATAAGGAAAAGAAATACTCGGAAAGGACGGGGATTTTATGGCAAGAAAACTTTCGCATAAAAAGGCGTTTCGCGCAAAACCTGGATTCTCCCGGCAGGATGTTAAAACTCGGGTAATGCAGGTGCTTAAACATCAAAAGCAGGAGCCAATTGGCATCCATGCGCTGGAAGTTAAGGTACAGTTAAAACATGACGAACGCCGTGAGTTTTATGATCTGCTGGAACAGATGCAAAAAAGCGGAGAGCTTTGGCGCAGAAGAAATTCGGTTGTGCTGAGCAAAAATCAGGGACTGATTCAGGCGCAGATCGTTACCCTGAATGAAAAGTTCGGATTTGCCCGCCCATTTGTTGAAGGGGAACTGCCAGCTGATAAGGCACAGGATATTTTCCTTCCCGGAAGATTTATGCTCGGAGCAATGCCGGGCGACACTGTTATGCTCCGTGTTGAGCCAAAGAAGGGCAAAGCGGAGGAAGGCGAAAATCGGGAAGGCGCTGTTGTACAGATTTTAAAGGAGAATGATGCACCATTTACCGGAGTGGTTGTCCGTCAGCCGGATGGATATTATTTGCGCCCGGACCGCCTGGCACGCTTTTTGCTGGAAATTGAAAAGGGACAGCTTCATGGTGCAAAGGATGGCGACAAGGTGCTGGTGAAGATTACCCACCGCGGCGACAGCCACTTTGCCCACAAAGTTTCGGTAGTCAACACCTTTGGCAGCGCGCAGCTTGCGCAGGTTTGCTGTCAGGCAGTGCTTGCAAACTATAACGCACGCACCGAGTTTGATGAAGCAACCTTGCTGGAAGCGCAGAAGATCGCGGAACGCGGCATCCCGATTTCGGAACTTTCCGAACGTATGGACTTGACCGATATGGATATCTTTACCATTGACTCTTCCGACAGTAAGGACCTCGATGACGCAGTATCCCTCGAGGAGGACGAGGAGCATTTCTTCCTCGGTGTGCACATCGCTGACGTCAGCCACTATGTTCGCCAGGGAAGCCCGCTCGACCTTGAGGCTTACCGCCGCGGTACCAGCGTTTACTATGCAGATCAGGTGATCCCGATGCTGCCGAAAGAACTTTCCAACGGAATCTGTTCACTCAATCCTGACGAGGTAAGACTCACCTTCTCGGCACTCATCACCTTAAAGAAGAGCGGCGAAATCGAAGGTTTCCGCTTTGTCAAGAGCTATATCCGTTCCCGCGTTAAGGGTGTTTACAGCGAGATCAACCAGATCTTGGACAACACCGCTCCACAGGAAATTGTGGAAAAATATAAACAGCTGATTCCGCAAATCCAGTTGATGCAGAAGCTTGCGCACATCTTAAGAAAGCGCCGCTTTGACCGGGGAGCGATGAACATTAGTTCCAACGAGTCCAAATTCATTATCGAAAACGGCAAAATCAAGGATATTGTTCCGCGTCCGGGCGGAGAAAGCGAACGAATGATTGAAGAATTCATGCTCACCGCAAACGAAGCAGCGGCTACCCTTGCGATGGAACAGGAAATGCCATTTGTTTACCGTGTTCATGAGCAGCCGCCGGTTATCAAGGTAAACCTTCTGCATAACCTGTTGACAAAGCTTGGTGTTCCGGCGGAAAAACTTCTGCAAAATCCGCAGCCAAAAGACTTTGCGAATATTCTGGAAAGTGTTCGCGGAACCGAACTGGAACCTGCGGTTAATGGACAGCTTCTGCGTACTATGTCAAAAGCAATTTACTCCGAGCGGAATATCGGACACTTTGGTCTGGTACTTGAAAATTATGCGCACTTTACTTCCCCAATCCGCCGCTATCCGGATTTGACGATCCACCGCATTCTGACAAGCTATTTAAACGGTATGCCGAAGGATAAGCTCACAAAGCGCTATGGCAGCTTTGTGCCGGGTGCCAGCAAAAATTCCAGCCAGATGGAGGTCAACGCCATGAATATCGAGCGCGACTGCGAGGCCTGCTACAAGGCGGAATATATGTCCGGCTATATCGGCGAACAGTTCGAGGGAAGAATCACCGGTGTTGCAGCGTATGGTTTCTATGTGGAGCTTGCAAACAGCGTGGAAGGCATGGTTTCGGTACATGATCTGCCAATGGGAGAATATGTACTGGAGGAAGGCATTGAGCTTAAAGAAGCACGCAGCGGAGTGGTTTACCGGATCGGTCAGCAAGTACGGGTACAGGTTGCCTCGGTCGATGTTTCTGCCGGTCAGGTGAATTTCGTGCTGGCAGACTGAGTCTGGTACTTTCTGAGAAAGTACCAAAGCAGTTCGCGTAATTAGTTAAGTGTATTTCGATAGCCTTACTCTCGCGCAGATCGTTCGTCCTCCGGACTCTCTCGTTTGAGATCGCCGGAGGTAAACAAAAGTTTGCAGGGGTACGGGAGCAGCGCCCCTGTGACATTCAATAAAATAAAAAGTAGTACGTCAGTGGCTGACTGCTGTTTCGATGCTGTGGTGCGGCAGCACCACGGCGTAGGTCGTGCTTATTTGAACTAGAAAATATAGTAAAAGAGGAAAAATAAAAATGGAAACAGAGCTTTCCTATCATCCAATCAGAGAGGATGAAAAGCAGGCAATTTGCGAATGGGTATATGACGGCGAGTACAGTATTTATAATCTGCCTTCCTATGAAGAAATGAAGGAGAAAAACATGGGGTTTGCAAACCCACAGAAGGAAAAGAATTTTTACACCTATTTTGATAATAATACTTTAGTGGGCTTTACTAATATCCTGGAGAAAGAGACCGAGGTATTCATTGGAATCGGTGTAAATCCAGATTGCTGCAGCAAAGGATATGGACAGAAAATACTGGAAATCGCATCCCAAATCTGTGCACAGAAATATCCGGGAAAACCTTTGTATCTGGAAGTCAGGACATGGAATGAACGGGCAGTCCGGTGCTACCGGAAAGCGGGTTTTGTGATCGATGGGGATGTCATTGAGCAGGAAACTTATATCGGCCACAGTACCTTTTACAGGATGATAAAGAAGAATATTTGATTTTTAAGAATCAGATAACAAAAAACACTCGCAGATTTTCTGCGAGTGTTTCCCTTACTTTAAAGTTGTTTGGACATCGAGATGTGCGGGCAGTATTCATCGAGATATTCTTCTCCCGATTCTACATAACCATTTTTGCGGTAGAAGCCTTTTGCGCGGACCTGTGCGCTCAGGTGAGCGACAGCAGGACCCTTTGCAAGTTCGCGGATTTTGTCCTCGCAGGCACTAAGGATCTGGTTGCCCAGATGTTTGCCGCGATAATTTTCCAGTACGCAGATGCGGCCGATCTGCCATACACCGTCTTCTCCTTTGTAGATGCGGGCAGCACCGATTGGTTCTTCGCGGTCATAAACGGTCAGATGCCAGCTTACCTTATCCAGATCATCGAATTCTACTTTAAAACCCTGTTCGATTACAAAAACATTTGCGCGAACAAAAAATGCGTCGTCACTGCCTTTTTTTCCCTGTGTCCAGACAAATTCATATTCCTGCTTTTTAGCCAAGGTGATTCCTCCTCATAATTGGGATAGCTCTATTATATCCGATTACAGCGGACAAATCAATTTTAAAAGCAGAAGAAAGATACATCCAGGAATTCCAAAAGCGGAGCTTATGATCAGACTGGGTGCAGTGACGGCAAGTCCAAGAAAAGGGAAAAAACTTTGCATCAGAACAAGGCACCCAGCGCCGCTTACAGCAGAGAAAATGATTCCACGCAAAAAGTAACGATGATTGAGTAAAAAGAGCGCCTGCGCGATGATACAGGCAATCAGAATAAAAAATAGAACAGTTTGATCCATAAATACACCCCCTGATACCATATTTATGGGAAAGAAAAGGGCTTTATGAATAAAGGAGGAAGGGAAGATGCTGAAAGTCCGGATGGTAAACGAGGATACACAAAATCTGCCAATTACATTTTCGGTGATTGTCAGCCAATATCAGGGAAAATGGGTGCTTTGCCAGCATAAACAGCGCAGTACCTGGGAAGTGCCCGGAGGACATATCGAACCGGGAGAAACTCCCGAAGAAGCAGCAAGACGGGAATTATATGAAGAAAGCGGAGCGAAAGAATATGATCTGCATGAAGTCGGAGTTTATGGGGTAAAACGGGATGAACAGGAAGATTTTGGGATGCTGTATTTTGCACAAATCCATTCCTTTGATACCCTTCCCCGGGATTTTGAGATGAAGAGAGTGGAACTGTTTGACACCCTGCCGGAGAACATGACCTATCCACAGATTCAACCATATTTAGTGAAGATGGTACAGCAGGCTGAGCCTGCACCCAGTTCGCCTACGGCACCAAGACCAGCTTGAAGCTGGACACTGTTCGCCTACGGCGCAAAGACAGGCAGTATGGATGTAAAAACAGAAGTTTTACTCAATTTTTTTCAAAAAATTGCGGTTTCCAAAGGCAGAGCCTTTGGGCGCACTCCGCAGAGTGCAAAACCAGCTTGAAGCTGGGCACTGTATCGTGCTCTGGTTGACTGCTAGATTATGATTTCATCACACGGCAATCATTCGTGTTAACACACTCATTCGTTAAAGAAAAGCAAAATATTTTATCAAATTTTCCCCAAATTGTGGAATTTTAAAGGGTAAAGCCTTTGGACGCACACCGCAGAGTAAAAACGGATAAAACAGTAAAAGAAAACGGACAGCGAAAGCTGTCCGTTTTTTGTTACAGGTTGTTTTTGTAGCGGTCGTATGCTTCACGAAGTTCAGCAGCAGTTTCTTCCGGGCATCTTGGGTTGCAGTGAGCCCATGCACCGGTTTCGCTGGAAGCGTTGAATTTCTGCTGGTTTGCCGAACGAAGCGGTGGGAAGAATTCAACATGGAAGTGGAAATCTTCCTCAACATCACCGGAGTTGACCGGAGCGTTGTGCATACACATCATGTATGGGAATTCCTTATCAAACATGGTGTCGAACATGCCAACAATCTGTTTTAAGGTGATGCCGAAATCGGTCTTTTCCTTGTCGGTCATCTGGGTGATATGGGAGATGTGGCGTTTTGGGAAAACATAGATGCCGTATGGATACTCGGTAAAGAATGGGAGGAAAACGGTGAAGGAATCGTTTTCAAATACGATTCGTTTGCCAAAATCCTGTTCTGCTTTGAGCATATCACAGAACAGACAGTTTCCTTTTTCTTTGCGGTATTCCTGCGCAGACTGAAGTTCAAGCTGCAGCTTTTTCGGAATTACCGAGTAACCATAGATCTGTCCATGTGGATGCGGCATGGAGGTTCCAACCATGCTGCCGCGGTTTTCAAAGATAAAGACATATTTGATGTTTTCATCCTTGCTGATATCAGCATAACGCTCTGCCCACAGGTCGACCAGTTTTCTCATATGTTCATCGCTGAGCTCTTTGAGGGTGGTGTGGTGACCTGGAGAATACAGGATAACTTCACATTTTCCGTAGGACGGTCTGACCTTGAAAAAGTCGTTTGCAACGTCATCTGGCTGCGGTGGGTTCTGGGAAAGGGCAGGGAAGTCGTTGTCGTATTTGAGCACCTCATAGTCGTCCGGTACCTTTCCGGAACCTGGACAGAAAGGACACCAGTCCTTTGGCATCTGAGGGCGGTTCTGGCGGTTGGAGTTGATCATAACCCAGTCCTGAATGAGTGGGTGCCAGCGAAGTTCAGCCATAATAAAATCCTCCTTATATCAAAAAGAAAAGTTGTACAAAATTAAAGTTTTGTTGTCACTTCAATGCCGCCGCATGGACGGATGGAGAGCAGGTGACAGGTGTTTTCTCCAGTGATTTTTTCCATCTCGCGAACAAAGTCAGCTGCAGCTTCGTTGCGGATGAAAACCTGAATGGTGCCGCCAAAGCCGCCGCCATGGATGCGGCAGATGCCGTTTCCTTTGAGCAGGTGTTCAGCAGCCATCAAAGCAACACTCGCCGGCTGAGACAGTGCAGAGAAGCTTGGATAGATATTTTGCAGATACATATAGGAAGAACGTCCCGACTCCTGACAGAGCTTTAAGAACAGCGGCATGTCCTCATCCTTGAGTGCCTGAGAAACTTCCTGAGCACGCAGATTTTCGTTAAAGAAGTGGTGAGCACGCAAAACAGCGCGGTCGCAGGTCTTTTCACGAAGAGCTGGAAGGTTCTGATAAAATTCTGCAGCAGGAACCTGACGGAGATACTCTTTTCCAAAGAAAGCAGCAACCGATTTCATCTCGGCAGGAACAGCAGCATATTCATCGGTCAGATCGGAGTGATCGCCCTTTACATCCACGATGCACATGCTGTATCCGCAGCGGAAAAGGTCAAACTGGGTTTTGTCCACGATTGGATGAGCAGGATCATAAAAGTCGATTGCAACAAATCCGCCGACAGAACATGCCATCTGGTCCATCAGACCACATGGTTTTCCGAAATAGCGGTTTTCTGCCATCTGACCAATTTGAGCGATCAGAACCGAATCAAGTTTAGCATCGTTATAAAGATAAGAAAATACAGTGCCGATCAGCACTTCAAAAGCAGCAGAGGAAGAAAGTCCGGAACCTCTTAATACCTCGGAGGTAACACAGATATCAAAACCGCCGATCTGATAGCCCATCTCATGGAAGATAGCAGCGGTGCCGCGGATAAGGGAAGCGGTGGTGTTGATTTCGTTTTCATGGACACTCAGGTCATCCAGGCAGATTTCCTCAAAATCAAAGCCTTCGGACTGGATGCGGACAGAGTTTTTGCTGTTTTTGGATGCAGCAGCAATCATATCCAGATTGATGCTGGCAGCAACGACGCATCCATGCTGATGGTCGGTGTGGTTACCACTGATTTCGGTGCGTCCCGGCGCACTGAACAGTCGCGGAGTGTCACTGTCTGGAAAAGTTTTTGCAAACAGTTCCAGAAGATGGGTGTAGCGTTCCCTCTGGTGAGCGATGGAATCTTCATGATAGAGCACGGAGAAAGTGGAATCATATTCACCCTGGGAAATTGTATGTAAAAGGGAAGAAATGTTGTTCACAAAAAAACCTCCTGAAAAAATATAGGAATATAAAATAAAAGTGCTTATCTATTAGAGTAACTTATCTTAAGTGTGAAATCAAGATGAATATTAAAAGAAATCAAGCTGTTTTTTTGACAAATATTTGTCATCTCGTTGTTTATGATAATTATAGAGAAGCAAAAAGTACAGATTAAACAAAAAAATGCAGCCATTTTTTTGGCTGCATTTTTTTAACAGATTTAGTTTGAAAGATTGGAAAATTTCATCTTTGCCTGTTGGACTTTTTCTGCGGGAGCGGACTGGGTTGGATACCAGCCACGTTTTTGCAATTCGCTGAAAACATCATGCTGAATCTGATGTTCTTCGGAAAGCAGGTTCATGAATTCGTTCATCAGAGAAGGGGAGGCACATTCATTTGCGTAGGTGTTGTAGTTTTCGGTCATGAATTTTTCGGACGAGAGCGCATCGGTGAGCATTTCGCGGTCAGTAAGAGTCTGTTTTGGCATCTTGGTTCCTCCTTTTGGTTAACCCAACAGATTGAGCAGTTTGTTTTTGTGGATTTCATGCTTTGCTGCAATCTGTTCGCAGGTGGTTTTGAGCTGCTGATCCTGTGTCATTTCGGCATACATCTTAAATTTCTGAATCATCAGCTGTTCCTGCCCAAGCTGCTCTTCGATAGCGGTCAGTTCTTTGGTGGTAAGATCCATGGTTTTCCCTCTTTTCTTTTGGTTTTAAAATGGCTTCATTATCAGTGTGCCCGATTTAAAGCAATTCTATCAACATTTAAAAGAAAAGGCAGGGGAAATTTTTGGAGGAAAGCTTAGAGCTGGAAATTACTGCCAAAATATTGTTGTGTTTCGGAACGGACTAATTCGATACCATGATTGCGACCAACAGCTTTATAGAGATAATAAGCTTGGCGATAGTAGTCTTTACTTTTTTCATCATCACCGAGAAAATGGTAACATTCCGCTATGATTTCAAGAGTACAAGGAAGAGAAGCATATTGACCATACTGGACGCAGGCTTCCCATCCAAGTTTGGCAATCTCAATGGCTTTTTCATACTGCCCGTCTAAGTCTAATTCCCGTGCATAATTGTAAGAAACCAATGGAAGAAGACCACCGGATTGTTTAACATTCTGAAAATGCTGTTTAATGTAGTCGATCAGCTGAACATAGATCTGTAATGCCTGTTCATTATTTCCCTGTTCAGAATAAACACCAGCAATCTGGTTAATAACCTTGACCTCATCAACACAATACAGTCCCTTGCCAATATGGTCGATATCAAAGTAAGGTGAGGTGAGCCGGATTGCTTCAAAGAGCATCTCCAGTTTTTCTTCCGGTAAATATGGTTCAACCTTGCCGTCAACCAGCTTGCCAAGGATCGCCCTGGAACGAAGGATAAACTGACGAACCTGATTGTCATTGGGTTCTGCAATTGCTTCCAGTTCCTCGATTTTTTCCAATCCTCGCAAAGAGTCGTGGAGCACGTTGCTGGAAACGATTTCGGTCTGCAATTCGGAAATACGAAGTTCATTTTTGCTAACCAATGCGTAGTAGCGTTCCTCTGGAAGTCCAAGGCGCTGCATCAGCATGCGCAGCTTATTGCTTCCCGGGGTTTGTTTTCCTGATTCCAGACGGGACATGGTAACAGGTTCACAGATTCCTTCGCATAATTCACACTGCTTTAATCCAAGTTCCAGTCTTCTTTGTCTGATTAATTCGCCGATAAAAAGTTGTTCCATCTCAGCATCGATCTCCCGTAATAAAAATTATCTGAAAATCATGTTGTTTGAGCGTGTCGTAGAATACAATTTTTGTCAATTGTCCTAATTTCAAACGGATATGATACTAATATAGCAGATTTTGTCCAATTTTGCCAGATGGAATGTGGAAAAATTTAGAGTAATATGTGTAAAGAGGAAACAGTACAAGAAATTACCGAGAAAAATTCTATATTTTGACGATCAAAAGTCCTTCCTGACCATAAGGAAGAAAATCCTGAAGAAGTTTGTTGCGAAAGTGAAAGCATCCGCCAAAGGCATCAGGATTTTGTGATAAAGAATTGATCATCAGCACATCCGAAGAAATTTTTCCTGCCTGCTGTGTGTAGTCGTCCTGTAAGCTTTGCTGCCAGTCATCGATAGAAAAATTGACATAAATTGGCCAGAAAAGAATATCCTGACCAAGATCGAAACGTTCTGGATAAACCCATAAATCACCGCATAGAGCAATCAGACATTGTTTCCCTCGATATTTGAACGGTTGTACCAGATTACCTTCCTGATAATGATGGTCAGTCAGGCGAGAGACTTTCCAGCCCGGCGAAATTCTGCGGTAGTCGTACAGAATCTGTCCATTTGAAATAAGAGCACAGGAGGAATAGAGTCTGTCTTCTTCCCGCTCTACAAATCCAAACAAAAAATCAATCCCAATATCACAGCTAAGTCGGCAGATTTTCTGGATAGGAGGGGAGGAAACTTCCACAGCAATTTCTTTGTCTTTTTCGTAATTCCAACAAAGAGAATCAAATCCCTGTAAGAAAGTTTCTCCAAAACAGATTAGGTCAGATCCGCTATCCTTTGCACAGCGAGCATAACGTTCCATCTGATGCAGGTTATACGCAATATCGTTATTGATAAATTTTGCAGAAGCTAAAGCAATCTTCATAAGAAACCTCCTTAATGCCCTAAAAAGAATTTAAGATAAGTTTATGATACTATATCCAATTACAAAAGTCTATGTAAAATGACATTTTTAGAAAAATATAGAAAAGCGCCACAAAAGCGCCATTTCTCCAAGAATTTACCACATCAAAAACTATTGAAAAAAACAAAGATAGCGTTTATAATATCGACAGACGTAAAACAAGTGGAGAAACGTCCAAGGGAAAAAGACAGCTGTGGGGTCCGACATCAATGAATTCATAGGAGGAAAACACAGATGAAAAAAATGATTGCATTTTCGACAGCAGCAGCGATGATGCTTACCATGGGTACAGCAGCATTTGCGGATATCAGCACAGGAATTGTCGGGGAAGAAAAGAACGAATGGCCAAATGAATTTGGTTTTGGCGGTGAAATCAAGGTAGTGCGCGGTGAAGAGGCGCTCAGCTATCCGCTTGCTGAAGAAAATGAATTTGACCTTCAGCCGGGTGACACCGTTTACCTGCCGCTTTACTACACCACAAAAGAAGGTGAAAGCGTTACAATCGGTGCTTCCAAAGAAGAGATGACCGGCCATGTTCCATACACAGGTTCCATCGATAAAAACTGGAAACTGAACTTCATCGATAAGTCCAAGGATATGATCGAGACAGCGGAACTTTACAAGGCAAACTCTTCTGATAAAGCTCTGGTAAAAGGTGCAGTTTATGTAAAAGCACAGACCAAGGCAGCATATAACAGCCTGGATGATCTGGAATTTAACATTGGCGTGTTCGTTTCTGAGCGTTATACCCAGAACAAGACCGAGCAGATTCAGCTTAAAGGTGTATACAGCAACCCAAAATCCGAAAACATGGTAGACTTTGAATGGGAAAACCAGGTGTTTGAAAAAGCAGTTTGGGAAGTAGCGGAAGATCAGGACGGCACCGCAACCTTTAACTTTAACGATGATGCTTACTACACCGTAAAAATGTTCGGTGGCGATAAGGTAATGCTCGATTTTGACCGTACTTACAACAAAGAAGTTGCAAATCGTTACACGGAAGACCTGTACTTCTATAACTTCAGAGGCGATTTGGATTCCTTCAGCGCAACCGGTACTCTGACCATCCCGGTTGAAGAGGAAATGTACCTGTACGAAGTTGTAAATGGCGCACTCAAAACAACCAACGCTGTATACAACGAAGAAAATGAAGCAATGGAACTGAAAACCAGAAACCTCGGTGAGTATGTTCTCACTCCATCCAAACTGGATTTGAGTGCAGAGACAGAAAACGAAGGTTCTGACAACAACTCCAACGAAAATAACTCTAACAATTCCGACAACAACGGCATGGTAGAAGAAACCCCATCTCAGGGTGAAAACCAGGAGAACAACGATTACCTCGGCGGCGGCAACAGCGATAAGGGAAATCCGGATACCGGTGCAGAGGATCTGGCAGGACTGATGACTGCTATGGCAGTAGTTTCCCTGACAGGTATCGTACTCCTTGGCAAGAAGAAAAGATAAGCTCTTTTTCAAAGAGTTTTGATAAAAGACTAAAAAAGATCCTCCATCTGGTTCTCCACCCGGATGGAGGACTTTTTGTTTGCTTTTTATTACAAATATAAATGATTTATGCTTGTGAGCAAAAGAAAACTATGATATGATGGAAAAAAGGAGGAATGATCAGAATGAATCGACGAGGTGCAGGCGTATTTTTTTGTTTGATTGCAGCCCTTTTCTTTTGTTGTTGGAATCTTTCCGCTGCGATGTTTATGGGCGGGGGTGCCAGCTGGAGTATGGATCTGTTTGCCGCAGGGCTCGAGTATACTGGGATTTTCCTGCCGGCACTTAGTGTCGTTAATCTGATCGTTGGGGTTATTTATCTTATCCTGGCTGAATCAGCACAGATCAAAGAATTCATCATGAAACGAAAGGATTCTGGAAGATGAATCAAAATATAGGGGTAAAGATTTTTATGGTCTCTGCAGCAATGCTGCTAGCGTACTTTGGGATACCATCGGCAAATGCTTTGGTGAGCCTGCTTGTGGGAATAATTGCCCTGATGATATTGGAATATAAGGAGAGAAAATAAAAAGAGCTCCCCGATGGGAGCTCTTTTTTATGCATGAAAGGTAATGTTTGGATTATGGTAAAGATTTTGCTCCTACAAAGTAGTCTGACGGGAAGGCTGTTTTGCAGCGGGAGAAGAATCAGAAAAAGAGTCGGGCGTAGAATCGTCGCCCACTTCCTGCTGCTGGGTGATGTATTGCTGGTAAGCCTGCAATACGGCATCTTCCAACTGCTTTCTTGCCTGAGGGGTGATGGGATGGGAGATATCCCGGAAGATGCCGTTTTCATCTTTGCGGCTGGGCATTGCAACAAACAGGCGTTCCGGTCCCTCGATGATTTTGATATCATGTACAGCAAGGTCATAGTCCACAGTGATGGAAACCAGTGCACGCAGGCGGTTGTCAGAATAGGTTTTTCGGATTCGGATATCGGTGATATTCATAAGTGTTCTCCTTTTGTCTAGAAATGATGCAGAGTTTTCAGGGAAAAGATGGTGTCAACGATAGTATGTGCATCCACATATTTCTTATACCAAGCGCAGAAAAAAGAAAAAACCGAGGAAAATCGCACAAATCCTGTTTATTTTCCGTTCGATAGGCAATATAATAGAAGAAGGAGAAAAGCTAACGCAGCTGATTCACTTTAAGACAAAACAGAAAGGCAGAACACTTTGTTCTAACAGAAAAGGTGGTTTGTATGACACATATTCGCAAGGATTTTTTAAACGATAAAAAACATATTCATTTTATTGGAATCGGTGGTTCGGGAATGTTCCCGCTGGTGCAGATTCTGCACGGTATGGGATACTATATCACAGGCTCGGACAACAATCCTGGGGATACCATCGATTTTGAGCGGGAAAAAATGGATATTCCGGTTGTTCTGGGACAGAAAGCCGAAAATATCAAGGGGGCAGACCTGATTGTACACACTGCTGCAATTATGGATGACAACCCGGAACTGATTGCAGCAAGAGAAAGCGGTGTTCCGACCATTGAGCGCGCCGATCTTTTGGGACTGGTGACCAGCTGGTTTGACAACTGCGTTTGTATTTGTGGTACACATGGTAAGACAACCACCACTGCCATGCTTACCCAGATGTTTATGGAATGCGGGATGGACCCTTCGGCAGTAGTAGGAGGCAAGCTGCCTGCAATCGGCGGTAGCGGACGATTGGGAAAAAGTGATATCATGGTCTGCGAAGCGTGCGAATTTGAGGATCATTTCTTAAAGTGTCATCCGGATATTGCAGTTATCCTCAATGTAGATGCTGACCATCTGGAATACTTTAAGACGCTGGACAACATCATTGCTTCCTTCCATAAGTTTGCTCAGATGACTACAAAGACAGTTATTTATAACGGGGATGACATAAACTCCTGCAAGGCAGTGGAGGGAGTTACCGGCAAAAAGATGATTACCTTTGGTATGGATGAGAAAAACGACTACTATCCAAAGAATATTGTCCACAAGGATGGCAGGCATACCCGTTATTCCCTTTATTACCATGGGGAAAATTTAGGGGAAGTATTGCTCAATGTACCAGGAGATCACAATATTTTAAATAGTATTTCGGCAATTGCTGCGGCAATCGAATCTGGATGCAGCGTTTCGCAGGCGCTTTCTTCGGCAAGTGTGTTTGAAGGAGCTGGCAGACGATTCGAGATTATGGGCGAAAACAAAGGAGTTACCATTGCGGACGATTACGGACATCATCCGGCAGAAATCGAGGCTACCTTAAAAGCAGCAAAAGCAATGGAGTACAAACAGGTTTGGGCGGTACATCAGCCATTTACCTATTCCAGAACCGCAATGCTGCTGGATGATTTTGCAAGAGTTTTGCAGATTGCAGATCATGTGGTTCTATCAGAAATCATGGGTTCCAGGGAAAAGAATACCTACAATATCTATGCCAAGGATCTTGCAGATAAGATTCCAGGATGCGTGTGGTTTAAGACCTTTGAGGAAATTTCAAAATATGTCATGAGCCATGCTCAGCCAGGGGATCTGGTTATCACGTTGGGATGCGGCGACGTTTATAAGTGTGCAAAATTAATGTTAGTAGAGAAGTAATATCTGTCAAAAACAGAAGTTTGCGTGCACCCCTATAACATTTAATAAAACCAGAGAAGCAGTTTTAGAGATTCCGCACGGGAACGGTGAGATGGGGCTGTAACTTTGCAGCCAACCATCTGCACTCAGTACGGGAAAAAACTCTTGAAAGTTGGCTGCCTCTTGTGCTACAATAAAAAATACAGAAGGAACGTTTTGGTTCCTATATTTTCTGGTTGAATTGCCCAGAAAAAATGATAACGAAAAGGAAGAGATTACCATGAAAAAAGTAGTTGCAACAACAAAAGCTCCAGGCGCAATCGGTCCATACTCCCAGGCAATCGTAGCTGGTGACAATATGTACATTTCCGGCCAGCTGCCAATTAACCCAGCTACCGGCGAACTGGCTGAAGCAAACATCCAGGCACAGACAAAACAGTCTCTGGAAAACATCAAAGCAATCCTTGAGTCTGAAGGTCTCTCCATGAAAAACGTTGTAAAAACAACCGTTCTCATGCAGAACATCGGTGATTTCGGCGCAATGAACGAAGTTTATGCAGAATACTTCACCGAAGAGTGCCCAGCTCGTGCAGCTTACGAAGTTGCTAAACTGCCAAAAGGCGCTCTGGTAGAAATCGAAGCAATCGCTTACGTAAAATAATCACAGACTAAGTGCCTGTAACCTAGGAAAAAGGACACCTCAGACGGTGTCCTTTTTTCGGGTTTTGGACAAAATACGGGAGTTTTAAGGAAGGAAACAAGATGAATTATCAGCAAGCTTGTTTTTATATTGAAGAATGTCAGCAGGGACGCGAAAGATTTGGTCTGAACAAGCTGGAAGAAGTGCTTCATCAGCTGCATGACCCGCACAAGAAGCTTTCGTTTGTTCATGTGGCAGGGACCAATGGAAAGGGTTCCACTGCTGCCATGTTGTCCTCTGTTCTGACAAAAGCCGGTTACAAAACGGGACTGTACACTTCACCGCACCTGATGCGCTATAACGAACGAATGAAAATAAACGGACAGGATATCCCGGATGAAGATTTTATCGAGGCTGCCGAGACTGTAAAGGAAGTCTGCGATAAAATAGGAGGGGTTCCGATTGTCTTTGAAATATTGACCCTGATGGCACTGTGGTATTTTGCAAAGGAACAGTGTGATATTGTGATTCTGGAAGTGGGAATCGGCGGACGCATTGATGCAACCAACTGTATTCCTTCCCCAAAGGCAGCGGTTATCACCCAGTTGGGATTGGATCATACCGAAACGCTGGGAGATACCCTTGAAAAGATTGCAGCGGAAAAAGGTGGAATCATAAAACCCGGATGTTATGCTGTCATGGCAGAACAGAAGGAATCTGCAATGAATGTGGTAAGAGAAATCTGTAAACAAAAACAGGTGCCGCTGACCATTTCTTCCGTTTCCCGCATGAAGGTGCTGTCTTTCTCGGTAGAGAGACAGCAGATCGAGGATAAAGAATATGGAGCTATCTTTCTTCCGCTTGCCGGATCACACCAGGTAAAAAATCTGGCCAACGTATTGGAAACAGTGGGAGTATTAAAACAGCAGAGATACCAGATTTCGAATGATGCAGTCGTGGATGGAATCCGGCAAACAAAATGGCCGGCAAGAATGCAGCGCCTTTGCACAAATCCTGATTTTCTTCTGGATGGGGGACACAATCCACAGTGTGTTCAGGCAGCGACAGAAGCATTAAAAGCATTCTATCCAGATAAAAAAGTAGTATTTTTAACTGGGATGATGCAGGACAAGGATACAGATCGGATGCTTGAAGAGATGGTGCCACTTGCGCAGGAATTTGTCTGTATTCATCCGGACAGCCAGCGCGCAATGGATCAAAATGATATGTGCCGCATGTTGAGGGAAAGATATGGGGTGCAGGCAACCGCCTGTCAGACGGTCAACGAGGGAATCAGGACTGCAATCAAAAAAGCGGGAGATCATGCAGTGGTCTGCGCGTTGGGATCGTTGTATCTTGCCGGAGAGATTCAAAGCTTTTTTGAACAAGGAGAACGGTGTCGTTAATATTTTTCCAAACTGTAAAATATCCGACAAAAGCCCTTGGTTCTTTGACAAATCGGCTGAGAAATGGTATCATAAATTTTGATTATGAAGATAAAATGTGGGTGGAAGAAAGTGCAACATTCCTCTGCTCACAGAACAAAAGACCCGTAGGGTAAATGGGGGAAAAACAGTGAAAAAACTGATTGCTTTATTACTCGCAATGATCCTTTCTGTTTCGATGTTCAGCGGATGCTCTTCCAAAGAAGAAAACGGCGAACAGCAGCAGACTGCCGAGCAGACCACTTCTACTGAAGGAAATATGGTCAGCGCTGACTGCAAAGGAAGCGTGCTTACCTGGAACCTTGGTGTGGACAGCCAAACTCTTGACCCGGCAAAAGCGGTATCCGATGACAGCATGAGCGTGATCAACAACACCTTCGAAGGTTTGATGCGCGAAAGTGCAAACGGTGTAGAACCAGCAATGGCACAGGATATGCCGCAGGAAACAGAGAATGAGGATGGAACTGTAACGCTGACTTACACACTGCGCGATGCATCGTGGTCGGATGGACAGCCAGTTACTGCCAACGACTTTGAGTTTGCATGGAAACGATGTGCAGATCCTGCTAATAATGCGGAAAACGCTTATCTGATGGGATATCTTGCAAATTACGACGATATTGCTCAGGGACTTGCTGAGGTCGACACTTTGGGTGTAAAGGCAGTGGATGATAAAACTCTGGAAGTAACACTCAAACAGCCAACAGAATATTTTAATGAACTGCTCACTCTGCCGGCATTTATGCCATTGAGAGAGGATATGGTCGGCTCAGATGACAGCTGGTCCAAGGATCCGCAGAGAGCAGTTTCCAACGGTCCATTCACTCTGGCTGGATATACAGCAGGAACGGAATTTGTTCTCCAGAAAAATGATCAGTACTGGAACAAGGAAAACGTATCTCTGGATTATATTGTAGCAAGAATGCTGGATGAAAACTTTGCGCCGGTTGGCATGGCATTTGGTGATATTATGCTGACTGAGGGAGAGGTTTCTCAGCCGGAAAACCAGACCGATACCGAAGGAAATACCGTGGAAGTTCCACAGCTTGCAAATACTGTCACTGCAGCAACAATACCATCTTCAACTGTAGTCAGCCTGGTGGTTAACACCAATACAGCAAATTCTCTGCTGAAAAACGCAGACGTCAGAAATGCACTTTCTCTGGCACTGGATCGTACTGCAGCAGCCGAAGCAGCAGGTGGACAGGCACTGCTGTCGGTAAGCCCATTGGGAGGAGAAAATCTCTCTGCAACAGCAGATACCGAAAAAGCACTGAGCATGATAAATGGTGCAGGTTCGGAAGAAGCAACTGATACAGAGGAACAGACTGCAGACGATAAATCCATTGAGATTGTTTATCTGGAAAATGATAAACTTGCAGCAGCTCTGGAAACAGTAAAATCTTCCTGGGAAGCGCTGGGCTTCTCGGTAACCCTGACTGCTCAGGATGCAGAGACCTTTAAGCTCAGCAGAAACAGCCTGCAGTATGCAGATATTCTGTGCAGCGTATGGGAAGCAGATGCACAGGATCAGCAGCTTTATCTGGAACCATACCTTTCCTATAATGTTCAGTCGGGCTGTGGATACACAAATCCTGATTTTGACCAGCTGATGTTGGATGCAATGCAGGCATCGGGCGAAGAAAGAACAGCAAAACTTTCTGAAGCAGAGACTACCCTGCTCGAAGACGGATATGTGATGCCGCTCTATCAGCAGACCATCACAACCACCAGCGATACTGCGAAGGTATCCGGTTGGAGCATTCTGCCAAATGGAATGTACTGGTTTGGTGAAGCTTCGGTAAACAAATAGTTATTATATAGGATTATATAACAAAAAGGCGGGAAGTATATTCCCCGCCTTTTTTGTTATACTAAAGAAAAAATGTTGTGGTGATGTGTGTGATAAAAAAAGGTGCATATTCGCTGATTTTGTTTTTGTTTGGCGGAATCGGTTACTCTTTTATTGAGGTGTTGTGGCGCGGATTTACCCACTGGAGCATGTTCTTGCTGGGAGGATTTTGCTATCTTCTGATGGGAATTCTGGCAGAACAGTGCTGCGGCAGATTACCTTTGTGGTTCTGCTGTTTTTTTGCCACTCTTTCGATCACCTTCCTGGAGTTTATAACAGGCTGTGTGGTCAATCTGGGGCTTGGCTGGGATGTCTGGAATTATGCTGACCAGCCGCTGAATCTAATGGGACAGGTCTGTCTGGGATTTACCTCCCTGTGGTTTTTGCTGAGCATCCCAGTCAGCGAGCTGGCTTTCTGGATGCGAAAAAAGTTAAACCGATTATAGGATGGAGTAACGCTGGGCATAACCACAGCGCCGGCATAATTCTTCGGATGGGGTTCGGCGTGAAAAACCGTCGTACAATGCCTTAGCACGAGGAGAGGAGAGAATCTCTGAAAGTGGTTTTTCATAGATGTTTCCGAGGTCAATGTTTCCCTCGGAATCCAGACAGCAGGGAACAACTGTTCCGTCAACAAGAACGCCGAACTGATCGCGGAGCCCATGACAGAACACACTGTCAAACGATTCTTGCTGCTGAATATCCGGCCAGGAAAATTTTTCCGCGGTTTCCAGGTAGACCCTATCGCAAAGGGAGATGCTGGGTTTATGTTCCAGAGCCTCAGCTGGGTCGAAATTGAGATGAAAAAATTCTCTGACCTGATGGAAAATATCCACATTGCGCTGGTTTGCCGCCTTTAAAACAGCACTGTCCTTGTTCCAGAGACGAAGTACGCAGTAGGTTTTGGTCTGTTGGGAAGCAAGGGCACAAAACTGCAGGATATCCTGCAAGTATTCCTCAAGCGTTTGTCCGGTCTGATTTGCTTCAAAGCTGTGGACCGAAATGCTGACCCGGTACAGGGATGGGGAAGAAAGCAGGATGTTCTGTTTTTCTTTGAGCAGGGTTCCATTTGTGGTGAGCGATACCTTTAAACCTCTTTCACCGCAGATGGTGAAAAATTCTTTGAGGTTTGGGTGCAGGAGTGGTTCACCCATCAGATGAAAATAAACATAGTCGGTAAAAGGAGTAACCTCATCGATCAGGTGCAGAAATTCCTCTGTAGAAACAAAACGTGGGGAACGTTTTGTTTTAGGGCAGAAAGAGCAGTTAAGGTTACATATATTAGTGATTTCGAGATAGGCTTTCTTAAAAGGTTTGCTGGATTTTTTTCCCATACTCAGTTTCCTTTCCGGTAACAGATACTTTCTATTCAGTATACCAAAAAATAAGGGGAAACAGAAGGGCTTTTGTTGAAGGACAGGGCATTTTTTGATATACTAAAAGGACAATAGAGAAAAGAAGAAAGAACAGTACGAAAGCATACGGGTTGCTTTTATTGGCGGCTATTGTTTGTGCACTGTTTTCGGACCAGATAGATAAAATGTTTGTTATGGACAATCAACTGAAAAAAGTACTTTTGGTTTTTTCGGCTGGAGTTTTTCTGGTTTGCATGATTGGAGTAGCGGCGTCCATTTTTTCAATCCTTGAAATGGGATAGATATACCAAAGTTTACCTGTTAAATAAAAAATGAAAGTGCGATATAGGATCTAGGCTTAGCCTGGGGGAGGAGAAATATGCTTAAGAAAAATCAGATAGAAGAGGCAGAAATTACTGCGATGTCCTCGGATGGAAATGGCATCGCAAAAATAGATGGAATGGTTGTGTTTGTTCCTTATACCGCTGTTGGGGATAAACTGAAAATCAGAATTGTAAAGGTGCAGAAAAACTATTCTTTCGGTATCATAGAGGAAATCCTAGAGCCTTCCCCGGACCGGGTGGATGACAACTGTCCGGTTTATAAAAAATGCGGCGGCTGTGCGTTTCGCCATATTTCTTATGAAGCGGAGCTGCGCCACAAGGCGGAGTTTGTTCAGTCCAACCTGCGCAGACTGGGCGGATTAGATCCGGTTATGCTGCCAATCACACCATCTCCGCTGGTACAGGGCTACCGAAACAAGGCACAGTATCCAATCCGTGAATACGATGGAAAAATCGAAGCGGGATTCTTTGCAAAGCGCAGCCACAGAGTCATCTCCTGTGCAAGCTGTGATTTGCAGCCAACCTTTTTTGAACAGATTCTCGAATATACCAAACAGTTTTTGGAAGAGTACCACATCTCAGCTTATGACGAACAGACAGGAAAAGGAAAGGTACGTCATCTCTATATTCGCTGCGGAGAAGTTTCCGGCGAAGTCATGGTTTGTCTGGTGGTTAATTCCGAACGTTTGCCGCATGCAGCAGAATATGTAGAAGGCCTGCTCAAGGTTTGCCCACAGGTAGTATCGGTGGTGCTCAACATCAATCGTGAACAGAACAACGTCATTCTGGGACAAAAATGTATTACTCTCTATGGAAAAGACACCATCGAGGACACCCTTTGCGATGTTCGTTTTGAGCTGTCTCCATTGAGTTTTTATCAGGTCAACCGTCAGGCAGCAGAAAAGCTTTACCGACTTGCAGCTGAGATGGCTCAGTTTGAGGGAAACGAACTGCTGATTGACCTCTATTGTGGAGCAGGTACCATCGGTCTTTCGATGGCTTCCAAAGTGCGGGAGCTGATTGGGGTAGAGATTGTGCCGGACGCAGTTGAGAATGCAAAGGAAAATGCAAAGCGCTGCGGAGTAGAAAATGCGCGGTTTATCTGTGCAGATGCAAAGGAAGCTGCAGCACAGCTGGCTGCGGAAAATCTGCATCCTGACGTGATTGTTGTGGACCCGCCGAGAAAAGGCTGTGACCTTGAGGTATTACAGGCAATTGCTGCTATGGCTCCAAAACGTCTGGTCATGATCTCCTGCAACAGTGCTTCTCTGGCAAGGGATTGCAAGGAGCTTGAGGCATTGGGATATCATCTGGAGAAAGCAGCACCGGTCGATCTGTTCCCGAGGACAACTCATGTGGAGACGGTTGTTCTCTTAGGTAGGGAATTAGAAAAAAGCAGCGAACATGTCTACTTAGATTATGAGCCTTCGAAAGAAATTGATCTGCCCGGCGGAGCGACCTATTCCGAGATAAAACAATGGATACAGGCTAAATATGGTTTGAAGGTATCCAGCTTGTATGTCGCGCAGGTCAAACAGAAGCATGGTATTGTTGAACGAGAGTGTTACAACAAACCCAAATCCGAAAATGCTAAGCAGCCGAAATGCCCGCCGGAAAAGGAAGCGGCGATTGAGGCAGCCTTGAAGCATTTCAAGATGATCTAACGGATTGCTCTTAGATTCTGAGATGGAGGCAGAGTCGCCGACAGGTTCAGTCAAGTGTGGCGGTTAAATCGTGATCGGTTTGCAAATAAGACTCTCCAGAGCACAAACACACGCGGGACAAAGAAAAATTGTAGAGCATAAATCGCCAACGCCCCGAGAAAAAGGCGGTGGCGATTTACGCTCTGAGACATTTGAGCCTCATATGATGTATTAGCCCTTCTCCATTTTGAGAGGGGCTAATTTCCTACAATTACGCATCAATATACCCAGTATATTTTGTGCAATTCTACAAAAAATTACGTAATCTGATTGAAGGTGGAAAAAGCCTGATTTATGAGGTTAAATCGGATTTTATGAAATTAGTCAGAATCTTGACTGAACAGAGAAAAAGTAGTATGCTAAAAACACAAGGAAATATCGAGAAGATAGTTACCGAATGAAAAATCTAATATAAAACTTATTTGGGCAAACACCATATGACCCGACGGATTTCTCCTGGTTGCCGCCGGTGATGGTACTGACACCGGAGTGAGGGCGAGCGGACAAGTCCAAGAGCAAAAACCGCAAGCAAGGATCTAATAACGACCCGGACAGCAGCGCAAATAGATACGTAATACGTATCTATTTGCGCTGCTTTTTTATTTACCTAAAATACAACAAAATAGGAGGAATACATCATGAAAAGCAAATATTATGTCGTCTACTATCGGGATTTTGCAAACACTTACTATCTCGTATCCGCCACTGCAGACACCGAGCATCTGCTGCCAAAAAACGCAGAACGTATTACCCGAAAAGAAGCCATCAGAATGTGTAGGGCGGAACTCGAAAGACAAAAGTATGATCGTGCCTTCTCTGGATATGCCAGCACAGAGGTATGGCCGATAGAGGCATACTTATCTCTTGAGCACTTACAGGTAGAAGGCCTTAAACAGTGCACAATTGATGGCATATCTTACTTCTTGCAGAACCACATATGGTCTTAATACACGTTATAATCAACCTGAAAGGCCGACGAAAAAGACACTGGTGTTCCACACGAGGCGAGCTTTCAGGGGGGGAGTCGAGCCGGGACAGTGATTCCAACAAACCGAAGCACGGCCACGCTATCTTTTGATCCAGCGCGGCGCACGCTGTTCAGCTAATAATATAGAATTTAAAAATGAGGAGGCAAAAAGTGAAGGACTATACGACTATGACACCGCGAGAGTATTCGGCGGCTCGCCGGTCTTTGCCATTTGGCGCATACACGCTCCAAGCTTATGGCAATCCCGACTGGCGCAAAATCGGCCGTGGAATGATTGCAGTGGTAGGCAGCGACGCAGACGGGCCAATGATCTACCCTGGCAAGGTTTATGCAGTCGAGATCCATAACGGCCAGATTGGCTTTGCGTCCTACAGGCGTAAACCGCGAGACGATGAGCCATATAGTTATAATTACGGTCGGCTGTGTGCCGTACATGGCGACTATGAGATCGACAGATGGCCTATGACCTACGACGAGATGATCGCCGATGCTCGGACAGCATATCCGACGCTCTGGTCTCCAGGTCCAATCGACTGGTACCGTGAGTATGGCTTGTCCTATAACGAGACCACTGGTGAAGTACACAACCCGCTAAACTTGAAAGAGGAGGAACACTAATGACAGAACTACAGAAATTACACCGGGACAGAAGAGATGCCGATATTATTTCAGGTGCAGTGCTGATTATCACAGCACTAGATGATTATGAGGCAGTCTACCCATCTGCAACAGGAGCTAAAGCCCGCCGAAATGTATACGATATGCTTGTGGCGTGCGGATTAAAAATGACCACTCTGCAGGACCGGAAAGAATCTGTTGCTCGTGCAATCGGCGAAATGACCTGTCAGGCAGGAAAACGCGAGTTGCGCGAGATGCGTGCTGATATTGATCGATTGAGAGGCAAACGACGAGCGCTTAATACGCATTCCAATGTTACCTCGAAAAAATAAGAGGTAACATAAGATGACAAATACAAACATACACTCCGATCCACCTCAACAGAATATTGACTCCTCTACGCGTACCTCGGCAACACAGTCGCAACAGCCCACAGCACAGCCTACGCAAGCACAGCAGACGTATCAGCCCAAAGACCGCGACGGCCTGATCAACATGGCCGCGGATAGCGTGATTTATACGCTCTACGGCCGGACTCTTCCGTATCTGCTCGATCAGGGCAGCGATGTGCCGGAGCAGATCCGTGATCAGATACTGACTAAGATCGCAATCGCCATCGGCCTCGAAAACCAGAATCGCGCGCGTGGAGATAAGCTCAAGCCCCTGCAGTCCTTGCCAGGATACATTGTTGCTCGTATCGTTATGCGTACCGGTGCCATCCGCATCATGTATACAGGCACAAGCGGCTACAAGATCATTGCCAAGCAGTACCACAAAGAGGCGGGCATCTGGAAGTGGTCCGGCACGTATAGCGTTGTCGACGAGACCGATAACACGAGCCAGGTTATGATGATCTTCCAGCGTCTTTGCCCGAACGGGACAAAGCAGGACATCGCGACGTTTATCCGCGAACTGTGCAAGGCGCCGCGCGTATATTTGCAGGACGACAACATGCTGATATGGTTCCGCAACGGCGTCTGGGACTACCGCACGAGGAAGCTGACCGCGTATGACGACGAGGATTTTGATGCAAAATACCCAACGCAGATCAGCCTCGGTAAGTTGCCGGTATATCATCCAGAAGGCCCAGGGGCTGTGCTCCATAAAGATGCATCAGGTATTGTAGCTGAGCCTGTTATCCACAACGACAATGACGGGACAGACTGGCACCCTGGACAGATGCTGACAGATCCTTTTGATATGACAACTGACGAGGGCAAAGCCAGCAACATGATCATCTGGCAGGCCATGCAGTTTATGGTGCGACGTCTCAACGGTGCACCCGGCCTGTATCACTTTTGGGTCAACGGCAACGGCCGTGGGCACAACGGCAAGAGTGCCATCTGGTCTATGATGCGCCGCCTGATCGTCAAAGATACACAAGATCAAGGTGATGATGATTTGCGCAGCGATGCACAGCGCGTCATCCCTGCGTCTGTCGAGTCTTTGGGGAAGGATTATAATTTGGCCCAGAACATTCTTACGGCCTACGCGATCGTCGGCGAAGAGTCCGACAGCGGTAGCGGCACAACATACGTTGACCAGTGTGCTACGGCTAAGATGCTGGCCCGCGGACAGGAGATGCCGTTCCGAACCATCTACGGCAAGCCGTTCTCGTATACGTTCCGCGGACTGCTGCTGCAGCAGAGCAATAAGGCCCCTATTTTTGCCGAGAAAAACGACAGCATCATTAGCCACACTGTTGTTATCAGATTCGAGCGCTCGTTTGACGACTCTCGCCCGTATATCAAGTCTGATTACGTGCTGCGTGAGGAAGTAGCAGAGTGGCTGGCCTATAAGCTGACCATGGATATGCCTTGTTATGATGCTTATGACGCCGAATCGCTGAAAGCGCTGGAGCCCAATAAGCGCGAGATGTTGACAGAGTCTATGCCGTCTCTGAGATTCCTGGACGAGGTTGTGCCTAGTCTCAAGATGCGAGTGATGCCCCTGGAACTGCTGTACGAGATGTATGTGCGGTGGTGCTATGTTACCGGCGAGCGTGAGCAGAGCATGCGCGTGCTGCGCGATGACCTCGAGCAGTGGGCTAACAACAATGCGTATGGTGTTGAGTTTTTCAAGCCGGGCCGCCGAGTGCGCACTGACATGGATGATCTGAGATACGTGCAATCCCCTCTGTCAGAGTACAGAGAGACTCGCAAACACGGCCGCAACAAATTCTGCAACCCCAACGCATGGGGGCTTATATCACCTGACAAGGTGCGTCGCTACGCAGGTAGCCTCAACACAGATGAGATGTGCTACGTCGACAATACGGGCAAAGCTAAGCCGCGGCAGTGGAACAAGGGCGGCCTCATCCGTACAATCCCTTGGCAGCAGCTTGCCAATGACGATACAACCGAAGAATAAAAGCATAGACCACGCTGTACATCCAGCGTGGTCTTTTTTTGTCCGCACGAACTCCGGGATAGGAATACAGGGCAGAGGCGATCAAGACCTTTACGAGCATACCATCACTCGGCCTCGCTGCTCATTCCATCTTCACGTGTGCACTCGTGTGCACTCGTGTGCAAACGTTTTGCACACATGTTTCTTCTCATTTATCAGGCTTTTTATCCTAAAAACAGCACTTGTGCAGTGTGTGCACTTTTTTTCTGACATTTCTTATATATATATACACATATATAAAACCTATATAAAACATAAAAATGTTATATATAGGTTTTATAAGAAAAAACTGCACAAAGTGCACACAATGAAAATTCTTGCCATTTATGAGTGTTTTTTGCTTGAAATCGCGTGCATTTTGACTGCACACCGAGTGCACACACTGCACACAATCGACGATATGAGCTTGATATTATCAGTGACGTCATGTGTGACGGCGGAATGATATGCTGGCTGGCGGCATCTGCTCCGCCCCTGCCTGTATCCGCTCCCCCGTGCGTCCGCCGGCGGCCTCGTGCAGGGCTGTATTGTCCGTCCTCTCGACCTATGTCCAGGAGTGAGCCTCGCAGTGGGCCAAGATAGGCCCAAGAGTGAGCCATTCTGTGGGCCATAACGAGCCCAAGAGTGAGCCGCGCTGTGGCCCATGATCGGCCCAAAGTTGAGCCGTTTTGTGGGCCTAAAGTTGCCCAGCAGTTGATATAATTGTTCTATGCTTTCGCCGCCCTCTCGGCGGCATGGGCACCCCGAAGGGGCGAAGTAAGAGGGGTACCGGCTATGCCGGGCGCTGCGAAGCTGCGTCACCCCCTCTTATGCCCTTTTTTGTTTTACCCTGCGGAGCTGAGCCCGGACAGGGCGAACGGAGCTCATGCCGCTCCAGCACTGAGCGGAAGGCAGTGACTGCCTGCGCAAAAATCGACAGAAATGGTGTGATCCGAAAGCACAACAGGTGACAGGGTGGCCACGAAGCCGCGCCAGTGCTAGACACAGACGTCACCATTTGCCGGAGTATGTGACGCAGCAAGTAACAACACATTCAAATCAATATCGATGGTGACGGATGAATAATATCGCATTTCAACACAGATGGTTCTTTCACTTTCATTGAAATTATCACGAGTTCGTGATATAATTTAATAGACACCTACAAACCTGTAAAAGGCTGGAGGATACTTATGGCAGTTCAGTATAATAAGCTATTTAAGATGATGATCGACCGAAAGATGACCAATAATCAGTTAGCTAAGCAGGCGGGGGTCAGTTTGAATATTATTACCCGTCTGAAGCGGGATGAATATATTGCCATGCAGACCATTGAGAAAATCTGTATCGCTCTGGACTGCGGTGTGGATGATATCCTTGAGTTTATCCCGGAGTCCCAACAATGAGTTGCTATAATGATAGAGAGGAGGCGTATCATGCAATTTGAAGAAAAACTGGATGTGATCGAAGAAGATATTGCTCAATACAGCCGTGAACTGCTTGATATCCTTCTAAAAGACAGAACAACAAATGAGAACATTATCTGGGCAACCAGTGACTATATCTCCCATGGGGAGCTTTATGCAGCGACAGAGCAAATCTACGCCAGCCTGATCACTGGCGTTCATTCTAAGCTGATTCAGCCTCGTGTAGCAAAGGCACATGAGCAAAAAAACAGCCGCACCAGAGATAAGGCGGAAGTGTTTACCCCTTCCTGGATCTGCAACGCGCAAAACAACTTGGTGGACGAGCATTGGTTTGGTCGGTCTAATGTGTTTAATATCCAGCAAGACAGCACCTGGACGGCAACGGAACGGGTCGTGTTTTCTGAGGATAAGCAGCACACCTGGAAGCATTATGTGGATGCACGGAGAATTGAGGTTTCCTGCGGTGAGGCCCCCTATCTCGTGAGCCGCTATGATACTGTAACCGGTGAGCCTATCGAACTTTTTTCCAGAATTGGTTTACTGGATCGCAAGCTGCGTGTTGTGACCGAAAATGCCTCCGATGAAAGCGAATGGCTGAAATGGGCCTATCGAGCGTATGAAAGTGTGTATGGTTTTGAGTTCCAAGGTGACAACTTATTGCTTGCACGAGAAAACCTGCTGTATACTTTTATTGACTATATGCGGTATGCACTGAAGCGCACACCTACGCTCAATGAGCTAAAAAAAGTGGCTACCATCATTTCCTGGAATCTGTGGCAGATGGATGGGCTCACCTATGGCCCACCGCTCTGTGATATTCAGGAAGAGATGAACCAGCTTTCTCTGTTTGACTTTATAGAAACAGAAACACTGATTGTGCAAAAGCCTGCACAGTCACGGTGCAAAATCAAAGATTGGCGATCCAAAGTGATCGTGGAATACTACTCTTTGGTGAAGGGGGAACGATAATGGAAACCGTATTTGGAACTTCTTTTGAGTACAAATTGATTTATGTTTTTGCCATCAATGACGAGGCTCATAAAGGGCTTTTGAAAATTGGTGATACGACGATTCAGTCAGACGCTTCCATTGACGCCCTGTTTCCCAACTGTAAGGCGCTGAATCAGGCTGCGCTGAGCCGGATTAAGCAGTACACGAACACAGCGGGTATTTCTGCCCAGCTGCTACATACTGAGTTGGCTGTCCGTCTTGTTAGAGGCAAGGATGGACAGCAGGTGTTGAAGGCTTTCCGGGACCATGATGTACACCGGGTGCTGGAGAACTCCGGCATTCCCAAGAAAAAGCTGAAAAACTCTACTAGCAGAGAATGGTTCGAGGTGGATCTGTCCACCGTCCTGAAAGCAATCGAAGCAGTGAAGAAATGCCAGCCTAACCTGTCCGGCATGGGTGCAGGGACAGGTTTTACTCCTATTGTGTTCCGGCCGGAACAAGAAGAAGCCATTGAGAAAACACTGAAACAGTTCAAAACCGGCAGCCGGATGCTCTGGAACGCAAAGATGCGTTTCGGCAAAACCCTTTCTGCCCTTCAGGTGGTTAAGAAGTCTGGTTTTGCCAAGACCATTATTGTTACTCACCGCCCTGTGGTGGACGATGGGTGGTATGAGGATTTTCAGAAGATTTTCTATGATACCGATGACTACACCTACGGCTCCAAGGGCCACGGGGCTGCCATCGAAGATCTGCTGAACAGCGGCAAAAAATTCGTCTATTTTGCATCTATTCAAGATCTGCGTGGTTCTTCCACTGTTGGAGGCAAATTCGATAAGAACGATGCAGTGTTCTCACTGGACTGGGATCTGGTCATCGTGGATGAGGCCCACGAAGGAACCACCACCGCCCTGGGCGATGATGTCATCAAGAATCTGGTCAAGGAAGGAAACGGCTACGATACCAAGTTTCTTGCCCTGTCCGGTACGCCGTTCAATATCCTCAAGGAATTTGATGATAATATTTATACCTGGGACTATGTGATGGAGCAGCAGCGCAAAGCGGAATGGGACGAGCTACACTTTGGCGATTCCAACCCCTATGACGAGCTGCCAGAGCTGAAGATCTATACCTACGACTTGGGTAAAATTCTCACCGATAAAAGCTATGTGGAGCTGGAGGACAAGGCGTTCAATTTCCGGGAGTTTTTCCGTGTCTGGACTGGTGATATCAAACACGACCACAAGGCCATGCCTGCTGCTGCACAGGTGGGCGATTTTGTCCATGAAAGCGATGTTTGGAGCTTTCTGAATCTGATTACAAAAGATGACCCGGACAGTCACTATCCGTATGCCAACGAGGAATACCGTAACCTGTTCCGCCATGCCCTTTGGATGGTTCCCGGCGTCAGAGAGGCTAAGGCTTTGAGCAAGCTGATGAAGAAACACCCAGTCTTTGGCTGCGGTGCATTTGATATTGTCAATGTGGCCGGTGACGGCGACGAGGAGGAACGCTCCGAAGATGCGCTCCAGAAGGTGCGGCAGGCTATCAATGGTGCCGGAAACGACGGCTATACCATCACCCTTTCCTGCGGCAAGCTGACCACCGGCGTCACGGTGCCGGAGTGGACGGCGGTGTTTATGCTGGCCGGATCGTTCTCCACTTCTGCCGCCAACTATCTGCAAACCATCTTCCGGGTACAGTCGCCCTGCAACAAGGGTGGCAAGATCAAACGCTGTTGCTATGTGTTCGACTTTGCCCCCGACCGCACTTTGAAAATGGTAGCGGAATCTGCGGCCCTGTCCACCAAAGCGGGCAAGGCTAATGAATCCGACCGTCGAATCATGGGCGAGTTTTTAAACTACTGCCCGGTCATTGCGGTGGATGGCACGGTGATGAAAGCCTATGACACCAATCGCCTGCTCCAGCAGCTGAAGCGGGCCTATGCGGAACGGGCCGTACAGAACGGTTTTGATGACACCAATCTATATAACGATGAGTTGCTGCGTCTGGAAGAACTTGATATCGAGAAGTTCAATAACCTAAAGAAGATTGTCGGCACATCCAAGGCAGCACCTAAGGCCAAAGAAATCGACATCAACGCCCAGGGATTTACCGATGAAGAATACGAAGAACTGGGGCGGATTGAGAAAAAGCCCAAGCGGGAGCGCACACCGGATGAAGAAAAGCGTTTGCAGGAAATGAAGGAAAAGCAGAAGCTCAAAAATAATGCGATTTCCATCCTGCGTGGTATTTCTATCCGTATGCCGTTGCTGATTTACGGTGCTGATATTCCCATTGACGAAGATATCACCATGGAAAAGTTGGTGGACATCGTGGACGATTCCTCTTGGGAGGAATTTATGCCCTCCGGTGTCACCAAAGAGATGTTCAAAAGTTTCATCAAATACTATGACCCGGAAATCTTTGTGGCTGCTGGTCGCCGGATTCGCACCACGGTTCTCAGCGCCGATGAGCTTTCCCCCACGGAGCGGGTCAAGAAAATTGCACAGCTGTTTGCCTGCTTCAAAAACCCGGACAAAGAAACCGTTCTGACCCCATGGCGGGTAGTGAATATGCACATGAGCGACTGTCTGGGTGGCTATGACTTCTACGACGAAGCGCACGAGCAGATGGTAGATGAACCCCGCTTTGTGGATCGTGGCAAAGTGACAGCGGATACCTTTGCAAACGCTGGTGCCCGTGTGCTGGAAATCAACTCTAAAACCGGCCTGTATCCCTTGTATGTGACATACAGCATTTTCCGCAGCCGGTGCGCTGTCTGTTCCGAAGAAGAACTGGATGATGCTAAATTGCAACAGCTTTGGGATGCAGCCGTGCAGGAAAATGTGTTTGTGATTTGCAAGACCCCTATGGCAAAGCAGATCACCCGGCGCACACTGGCCGGATATCGGGATATTCCGGTGAATGCCCATTATTTTGACGACCTGATCAACATGATGAAGAATAAGCCCCGGCAGTTTGTTGACCGGGTTTTGAAGCCCAGCTATTGGAAGCAGGAAGGGGTGAAATCCATGAAATTTGATGCTGTAGTAGGTAATCCGCCTTATCAAGTGATGGATGGTGGTAGTAAAGCAAGCGCAACGCCAGTGTATAACTATTTTGTTGAGCAAGCAAAAGAGTTGAAACCCACCTATGTTTCAATGATTATTCCGGCACGCTGGTACTCTGGTGGTCGTGGGTTGGATGCTTTTAGAGAATCGATGTTGCACGACCATAGGATAAGGCAACTGTTTGATTATTCGGATTCTAATGACTGTTTTGCAGGAGTTGATATCGCCGGGGGCATTTGCTATTTTTTATGGGACGAGAATCACAATGGAAGCTGTGAGGTTGTGAATTTTCATAATGGTGCTCGCTACGAAACCCTTCGGCAGCTTGATGACAATAAAGTCTTTGTCCGTTATGGTCAAGCCTTGTCAATTCTCAATAAGGTACAGCAACAAACTACGGAATTTTATGATTCAAAAGTTAGTTCGCAAAAGCCGTTTGGACTTAGAACTTATGTAGTTCCAACAGAAGATGGAGATATTCAACTGCGATACAACAAAGGTATTGGTCCGTTTAAACGAGAGCTGGTAACCGGAGCTTTTGATTGGATTGACAAATGGAAAGTTATTATGTCGTATCTAACATACGACCATGCCGGGCGAGCAGACAAAGACGGTAAACGCCGCATTTTTTCCACTATGGAAGTCCTTCCTCCAAAAGTTGTCTGCACCGAAACATATATTGTAGTTGACACATTTAACAGTGAGATTGAAGCTAAAAACTTGCTGCAATATTTGAAAACGAAATTTGTGCGTTTCTTAGTTGCACAGGTAACAACTACACAACATATTTCTAAAGCCAACTTTGCCTTAGCCCCGATTCAAGATTTTTCAAAAGAGTGGACGGATGCAGAACTGTATAAGAAGTATGGACTGACAGACGAAGAAATCTCCTTTATCGAGTCTATGATTAAGCCGATGGAGTAAAGCAAGGGGTGCAAGCGATGGAACTTCTCAGTGAACTGATGTTACCTAAGGGCTTTGATGCCGTTTGGGGGCTATGCACCGACACGATCACCAGTAAAATTAAATCCGCTGCCGAACAACAGAAGATTAACGAAAAACTTGAAGCCTATCTTTCGAGAAAATTGAAAGAGAATTGGTTTTGTACACGAGAAGAAGAAATAGACTTCGAGGGCCTCGCTACTTACATCCGGGAAAATTTAGTAGGTGATATCGAAATTTGTTTGTGCGGCCAGACTGAAGAACGTAAACTTGCCAGAGAAAACATTTTGGAAAAAGCTGTAATCTATGCGAGAGCAAATACAACGCTCTCCAGGCAACGAGCCCAGAAGATGGTAAGTGATGTCTTGGAAATGCTAAAAGTTTTTTGGCGTACCCAAGTGCCAAAAGAACTTCGTATGATGAGTGGAGAAATAGTTGACGATATTAACCACAACACAGACGTGCAAGTACAGAAAATTAGTGATAAACTCAATCATTCAACGGATGAAATAAAAAACGAGATTTCCCAAAGTACAACAATGAGCTTAGATAAAAACGCTCAAATGCTTCATAGCGGCCAAATCAGTAAAGTAGAAGACAATTTGAATGTAACCTTAAATGGATTGGCTGGACAGCATAGCATCCCTGACTTTTTCAAATATCAGGCACAGTACATAGGAGATAAATATCGATTGATGAGTATTCCTATTCGTCCGGATGCTTGTAAGATATATCCACCTAAAATAAAGGGAATTGCCGATTTCAAAATTGATGGGGTCGATAAAAGCCTTTGGAAGCATAATATTTTCGATTATGCAAATCGGCATCAGTTGGAAATAACGATGACGGTACGAGATGCAGAAAAATATCTCGGCGCAATTAAAGATCCCTCTCAAGTGGAAGCGGAGATGATGAAAGGGAAAGACTATATTATTTCTCCAAAACCGTTTCCTCCAGCTTTTCCGTGTAGCATCGTTGGTGATGACAATACAATTATTAATTATCTTCTACTACGCACAATAGATATATCTGATGATGGTATATACACAATCACAAATGATGAACAAAAATGTCGTCAATTTAAATTCGAACTAAAGTACAGTTTACAAGGGACTACACAGGGTAGGTATCTGACGGGAGGGGTGCCGCCAGTCAGATTTTCCATGTGATGT
>PPYF01370352.1_pt1 | contig 32974 bp, 26 predicted proteins | sample 1559871 | NCBI WGS metagenome assembly PPYF01 (sample SAMN08240021, study PRJNA423297) | Human gut metagenome, whole genome shotgun sequencing project.
GTTGTTATATCCCGCCGGTGCATACTCATTGACCGTAACGCCCGGCACATCGCGCAGCGCCTGCGTGAGGTCTGTGTAGTGGCGGCGCTCGAGGTCCTTGCCTGTAATCACCGTGATATTTGCATCCGTCTTGAGTTCCTTGTTCGGGGTTCTTGTCGCCGTGACGACCGTCTCCCCCAGAGCATGTTCATCTGCCGTATTATTCGCATCGGCTGCGAATGCATGACCGCCCAGGGACAGCACGCTTACACTGAGGGCTGCTGTCAGAGCTGCTCCTAGCTTCTTCCTTGACCCCAATCGCTTCATCTCGTAATCTCCTCCTAAAACATTACACATTACTGCAGGGCAATACACCATCTATTCATCTGCTGCAAAGGGATGTACTTCGTCAGTCAGAGAAAAGCATATTCAGGAAACACTGATAAATTTGGCACAAGCATCTTGACGCATCTTCTTGATGCATGGCATGAATCATGGAAATAAAAAGTCCCTTCCTGCGATACAGAAAGGGGATAGCCTCACGAAAAGGCATGATTCGGGCGCAACAACATTCGCTCACAATAGAATCCCTTCCCTGTCACTCGCAGGTACAAGCAGTGATTCATAACTAGGCAGTTCTCCTGGCTCCAGGTCATCGTTCACCTGCGCCTTCCCAGAGGACATTCCTCCAGTGGCAAATCGGGACGGCAGATCATCTCTGCACGCCCTGCAGGCTCACTCGCTGATACAGTGGCGGGACCGCTTCGGCATCGGTCTGCATGGCATACGGCCATACAGCCTTCACCGAATTCTCCATTAAGTCTTTGACACCTAATTCGATAATATTCAGTTTTCCAGCAATTCGACATATCGTACTATAATACGAATTTATTGTCCTGTCAAGCGCAAATATACTAACAACTCCAAACACCAATATAGAGCACTACGAATATATGACAAAGCAGTGCTCTATAAAAGGGAAAACCACCATGCTGTGAACCTGAATCTATCGGTCATGTGCTGCGGCGTGCTGCTGTATGCGCAGCTTCCTCACCAGATCATCACGGGAACGATGCTGGAACTCGTGAACGAGATACATTGGCTGGACAGTCTCGACGATACGGCGTGCCGCATCGGTATGAAACGGCTGATGCTGATCGACATGCATGACGTAGTCCATCGCCGCCTGCCAGTCGAGCGATGTCTTCCATCCTACATGCCGACGCATCATCTCCCGCGTATATGCCCCTGAGAGGGACTGGTGCAGGTGAATGCCATAGACGCGCTTTCCCAATTCTCCAAGCTCGTGGTAGATCTTTTTCACGTATGCCGCGCCCTCCGCCTCGCTCTGCAGATCCAAGTTCGTGTTCATCAGATGTCCCGTGTCGAGCATGAAGCCCGTATCGGGATAGCTGACGCGCTCCAAGAGCTCAGCGGCGAGCTGCGGTTTTTGAAAGGTCAGTCCCGGCCACCAGAGATTTTCAAAAAGGAGTTTGCAGCCCCTCGGTATCTCGCCGGCAATCGCATTGACGACCTCGATGGCCGCGCGAACGACTTCCTCATCCGCGACAGAAAACACGCGCGTATACATCTCAGCCGTGCAGTTATGCGCGACGTGAAAGACGAGATACTGCGGCTGACATTCTGCCGCCCGCCGCAGATTATCCCACCAGCCCTCCACCCAGTCGTCAACATCCAGCGAGCCGTAGTAGCCTCGGATATTGTCCTCGCTGCCGAACTCCGCCATGAGTGCAAAACGGTCCCCGCGCCAAAAATCAACCCACGTCGGCCAAAACAGGAGATGTACGCCCTTGATGTACGTGGGCGGAAACAGCGTGCGATCCCACGGCGCACAGAGCATGAACTCGATGCCGTCAAGCCCCAGTTCCTGCAGGATGGCAGGAAGAGCATCCGTATCGCCGTGAAGGATATGCTCCACATCGCAGTCCGCATTAGAGAGATTGGTTAAGGTAAGCATGGTCAGAACTTGTAGCTGTAGCTCAAGAGGAAGTTGAACGGTGCAACATAATATTTTGTCCCTGAGTGCCCCGCTGTATCATCACGGTTGAGCACATTATCGATGCGCAGATTGATCTCGCTGTGCTCATCGGGGGCATAGGCTGTGTTCCATGTCGTGAGCAGATACGGTTTAGAACGAAATGCGGGCTTGCTGTTTGGCGTCTGTACACGATCAGCAAGATAAGAAGCAGTGAGCGCAGATGTCAATTTTCCTTTGTGGTAGTTCACGCCTCCTGTCAGCTGAACTTTTCCAAATGTACGCACCCATCCAAGGTTATTCTCAGTATTCTTTGTCATCGGATTCTGCCACGTTACCCCCCAGTTGTAGGAGAAGCCATTTGCTCCCCGAATCTCATGGGAAAGTTCCACTCCAACGTTCCGCATCTCCTCATTCGTATAGTAGCGCACCGGATTTGTCAGATCGTCAATGTGAGGAGTGATATTATCCTTAACACGTATATGGAATATTGCAGCTTTCCATGTATGTCTATCATGATTCTGCTTCCAACCAATTTCATAATTGATGCCTTTCTGTGGGCGCAGATTCGGTGAAGGCAGCTGTGAAGCATTATCGTTATACATTTGTGCAAAGGTTGGCATGACAAAGGATTGGCTGATATTCAGGTATAGGCTGTTCTCACGATCGAGCTTGTGCAGCCACTGCCCAGATGCGCTGAGGTTGCTGTAGTTCTGACTGCGTGCAGCCCCCGTTGTCCACGTTCCACGCAATCCGAAAATACCAGTATTTCTCTTATCGAAGCGCTGCTCCCACTGCCCAAAGATCCCCCAGTTGTTGCGCGAATACCGTTCATTACTCGGTCGATAAGACGTAGGAATAACGGCATACATTTCGTGAACCAAGTCAAAGCCCAATATCGCGGTGGATTTTGGACCCATCTTCCAAGTGCGCTGTACATCCATACCGTATGAACTGTTCTTTTCACGCGTATGGTACCAACTATTCCTTCTCTGCCATGAACGGGTGATGTATGTAGGTCCCTCGTATGCCAAATTTCCCGTATTATAGAACAAGCTTCCCTTCCAATTGGCATCCTGATAATTCAGCTGCGTAATATACTGTTTTGTTTCATATTTACGGGCTTGAATTACATCCCCCACACGCAAGCCTGAAGTGCCTCCCCGTGCCTGAGATACCTCACTCGTATATTTCCCCTCCGTTTCATAGTAACCAAAAAGGAAATTCAGTCTGGGGTTCACTTGATAAGAAAGCCCTATGTTCTGTCGAATGATATTGCTGACATCCAGACGCGTCTCTCCTCTAAAACGAGCAGTCGATGCACTTGCATAGTTAAGGCCATCTCTGTTGCCCCATTTATCGTAGTTGTAGTAGAAGCCAAATTTCTCATCGCCAACGCTCACGCCGTAGCTACGCTGTCCATAGTTGCCGAGGCCCACATGAACCTCGTTTGTGCCCTTTTTCTTTGTGATGATATTGACAACACCGCTGACTGCCTCACTGCCGTAGAGAACAGACCCACTCCCTTTGACAATTTCAATACGTTCGATGCTGCTTGCAGGGATTTGGTCGAGGTTATACTTTCCGCGCCATGCAATCGGATTCCCGTTCATAAGAACGAGTGCGCCGCCCTTAATCCCGCGCAGATTTACTTCATTCGTCATGGAGCCCATCGCTGCACCATTGGGTCCGAAAGACTTATAGGCGAAGCCGTCGACTTTCGCAAGCACATCCGACGCGTTTGCCGCCCCGCTGTCCTTGATTTCCTGCGCCGTGATAATCGTTGTCGCAGCAGGCACATCGAGGTCACGCTTCTTCGTCCGCGTCGCTGTCACCACGGTCTCACCGAGAGCATGCGTCGCGACCTCCTCGCCGGCGGGTACATCGGCATCCGCCGTCTCCGCCGCATAGACCTGTCCCGTCGTTGCAGAAAGTGCAATCGCCGCTGCCAAAAGTTGTTTGTTCCACATTTGCATTACCATTCTCCTTCTTTAAGAAAACACTGATAAGCCACATCCATAAGATTGTGACTATAGTTATGATCACTGCCCAAATCCATGGGCGAAGTGATTTCATGATTGTTGTATCTGTCTCCCGCTGTGATATTGCGCTGCCTGCACGCCGTTCCTGCCATGGCGCGGTAGGGCATCAGAACTTGTAGCTGTAGCTCAGGAGGTAGTTGATCGGTGCCGTATAGTACTCCGACCCAGCATGGGACGTGCTGTCATGCCGATCCAGTACGTTGTCGATGCGCAGACGGATCTCACTGTTCTCATCGGGTGCATAGACCGTATTCCATGTGGTGAGCAGGTACGGCTTCGTCTCATAGGCAGCCTCTTTGGACGGCAGCTGGACGCGCTCTGCCAGATAGGACGCGGAGAGATCGGACGTCCACTTCCCACGCTGATAGGAGATACCGCCCGTGAGCTGAACCCGCCCGAAGCTTCGTTCCCAGCCGAGATTCTTCTTAGTGCTCTTCACCTGAGGATTCTGCAGGGTCACGCCCCAGCGATAGGAAAGCCCATTCTTGGCTTGGATGCGATCGGAGAGTTCAACCCCCGTATTGCGGAAGTCCTCATTGGTATACTGATACTGACCCGATCTAAGTAGGCTCGCAGAGATATTGTCCGTGACGTCCATGTGGAACAGCGCCGCCTTCCACGCATGCCCGCCGTGCGTCTTCTTCCAGCCGATCTCATAGTTGATTCCCTTCTGGGGCCGCAGATCGGGTGCTGCCTTCTGTCGACCGTTATCCGTATACATCTGGGAGAATGTCGGCATGACAAAAGACTGCGTGATGTTCAGATAGGCACTGCTCTTCGCATCGAGCTTATGCAGCCACTGTGCCGAGGCACTGAGGTTGCTGTAGTTCTGGCCGCGTGCCGCCCCTGTCGTCCACGTCTCTCGCAGACCGATGATCCCCGTATTGCGTGCATCAAAACGCTGCTCCCACTGACCGAACAGTCCCCAGTTATTGCGTGCGTACCGCTTGTCCTCCGTGCTGGCAGGTGTCGGCAGCTTCGCATAGATCTCATGCGCAAGATCCATGCCGACGACTGCCGTGGCTCTCGGATGGACCTTCCACGTACGCTGCACATCGACCCCATACGTCGTATTCTTTTCACGAGTATGATAGAGCTCATTCGACCTACGGGAAAAGGGGTTGTCAGAAAAACGAGCGACGCCAGCATAATCCAGCGTCCCCGTGTTGAAGAACAGATTCGCCTTCCACGCACGGTCGTGGTAGTTCAGCTGCGCGATGTACTGCTTCGTCTCGTACGTGCGGCGATTCATCGGATCACCCACATGGATGTGATAGGTGTTATGCGACGGATCAACGGCGGTAAAGGTACGCGCATACGTCCCCTCTGTCTCGTAATAGCCGAGCTGGAAATCCACGCGCGGATTGATGCGGTAGGTCAGTCCCGTATTGCGCTTGATGACATCGCTGATGTCCGTTTGTGTCGACCCATGAAAGCGCGTGACGGCATAGTCAGTATTGGTGACACCGCCCTGCCGCCCCCACTTATCGTAGTTATAGTAGAAGCCGAATTTCTCATCGCCGACGCTCACGCCATAGCTGCGCTGTCCATAGTTGCCGACACCGACATGCACTTCGTTGGGCATTGTTTTTTTCGTGATGATGTTGACGACACCGCTCACTGCATCACTGCCGTAGAGAACGGAGCCGCTGCCCTTGACGATCTCGACGCGTTCGATCGTGCTCGCAGGGATCTGATCCAGATTGTACTTGCCGCGCCATGCAATCGGATTGCCGTTCATGAGGACGAGCGCACCGCCCTTCAGACCGCGGATGTTCAGCTCGTTCGTCATGCTGGCCATCGCCGCGCCGTTCGGTCCAAAGGAGGTATACGTAAACCCATCCGCCTTTGCCAGCACGTCCGATGCCGTTGCCGCGCCGCTCCGTGCGATCTCCTCTGCCGTAATGGTGGCCGTCGCAGCCGGCACATCGACATCACGCTTCGTCGTCCGCGTCGCCGTGACAATGGTCTCGCCGAGCGTGTGATCGTCTGTCGCCGCCGCGGGCTCCTCCGCATAGACCTGTCCCGTCAGTGCGGAGAGCAGGACTGCCGTCGTCAGTATTTTCTTTTTCCATCGTCTCATGATAATATTTCCCCCATAAAGATAGCAATACTCATATTCCAGTCCTTATTCCAAACGGAAGTAAAATGTCCACGGAAAAACCCCCTTGCGTCCATTGTCCCCCGGATTGAACTGAAAGCGATAGCCCGCCGCAATCGCCGCGCGATCCATCGCACTGTAGCCGGAGGAGGTGACGAGCTTGACAGACTCGACCGAGCCGTCTGCGGCAACGAGAATCTTGACCGTCACCGAGCCCTCGACATCATCCTCGATGAGTTCCTGTGGGTACTCAGGTGTCGCCTCTGCCCGCAGGCTCGCCGCGACGCGCTCTGCCGGCGGGGCGGGCGGAGCGGCGGGAGCTGCATCTCCGCCGCCCGATGTGCCGGATGTTCCGCCCTTCGTCCCTGTCCCCGCTGTGTCACTGCCGCCGCTGCTGCCGCTGCTGCCCACCGTCCCCGTCTGCGTCCCGTCTGACGGTTTTGACGATGTGGCAGACGTTTGGGGATTGCTCGTCTGCTTCAGTGTCTCCTGCGGCGTTTCGGGCGGCAATGTCTTATCGACGATCACAACGTCGCTCACCGCACTCACTGCCGGAGCGGCTGCCGAATCACCTGCGGCAGCCGCGGCGGGAGGTCCCGCATCGTAGAGCGTGACCTCCACAGGGGTATCCCCCGTCTGCGGCACGGCAATCGAGAACAGTCCCAATGCCCCCGCCGCCAAGAGGAGAATCACATGCAACGCCAGTGACAGGCTGAGTGCGGTGTATGTCCCCCGTTTTTCCTCCATTACCGTATCCATTTCACCCCTCCAGTTTCACACGACGCCGCAGCAGATACAGGAAGTACGGCGTACCGATAAATGCCGTCATGATGCCGACGCGAATCTCCATCCCGGGGAGAAGAATCCGCCCGATGGAGTCGCAAAGCACGAGAAATGTCGCCCCCGCGAGAAGGCTCGCAGGAAGCAGCCGCCGATGATCGGGGCCGACGAGCAGGCGCATCATGTGCGGGACAACCAGTCCAACGAATCCGATGTTGCCGCTGATGCAGACCCCCGTCGCCGTGGTGAGTGCCGCAAGCACGAGGAACAGCAGGCGGAACGGCGTCACAGACATCCCCGCCGTGCGCGCCTCCACCTCGCCGAATGCGAGGAGATTCAGATGCCGCGCAAGGAGCAGCATCACTGACGCACCGACCCCGATCGGCCCAATCCCCAAGAGGACATGATCCCAGCGGCGATAGTCTAAGCCGCCAATCGTCCAGAAGAGATACTGCTGCATCTTCTGCTCGTTGAGAACCGTGAGGATCGCCGCCGTACACGCGGCGAGGAACATCCCCACCACAACGCCCGAGAGGAGCAGTGTCATGACTGGGATTCGTCCGTGGCGCATGGAGAGGGATACGGTCAGCCCCACTGCGAGCATCGCCCCGACAAAGGCAAAGGCAGGGAGCAGGAGCACGCTCGATGCACCGACACCGAGACCGATGGCAAGCACGGCACCGACCGATGCCCCGCTCGACACGCCGATGATGCCGGGATCGGCAAGCGGATTGCTGAAGATTCCCTGGAGCACCGCCCCCGATATGCCCAGCCCGGCACCGACCAAAAGCCCGACGAGCGTGCGCGGCAGACGGATGTGCAGAAGTACCGCCTCCTGCTCCGGTGTGAGGATGACGTGCGGGAGAATGGGCAGCCCCACGGCATGAGCGAAGTACGCGACGACGTACTCCGCGCTGATGTCATACTGCCCCGAGCACAGAGACAGAATGACAACCGCAGCGAGCGCCCCAACGAGCCCCGCGAAAAAAACACGCTGTTTCATTGTGCCGTCTCCCCCTCTGCCGAAGTCCCAAGGATCACGCGGAGGAGTGCCTCTTTCCCCGCGCGGTTTTCATCTGCCTCCGTATAGACCTCCATGTGATGCGTCAGCGGATTTTCGGCGACCCGTACAGGCGCACCGTACGCATGGGTTAAGAGCGCGTCCGTCAGTACGTCCTGTGGCCGCCCGTCCGCGAGCAGCCCGCCGCCCCCGATGAGAAGGAGGCGCGAGCAGAACCGCGCCGCGAGGCTCAGCTCATGTGCGACGAGAAGCACGGTCTTGCCCGCTGCGCAAAGCTCACGGCAAAAGCGGAAGATTTCCTCCTGATAGATCACATCCAGCCCCGTTGCCGGCTCGTCGAGAAAGAGCACGGGTGTCTGCTGTGCGAGCACCTTTGCGAGCAGGACGCGCTGGCGCTGTCCGCCCGACATGGCGTGGAGGGGCTTGTCCGCCAGTTCCGAGACTCCCGTATAGGCCATACACGCTGCCGCAATGGCGCGGTCCGATTCCGTTTCCTGCTGCCACCACGAAAGGTAGGGATAGCGCCCCGCCAACACGACATCCAGCGCCGTGTAGTCAAAGGCAATCTCTCCGCCCTGGCGGAGGTATGCCGCACGCTGCGCAAAGTCACGCGGCGAGAGCAGCTGTATCGGCAATCCCATCAGCGTCACCTGCCCCGCGAGTGGCGGCAGGATGCCGCGCAGTGTCTTGAGCAGTGTACTCTTCCCCGCGCCGTTCGGTCCGATCAGGCCGATGATCTCCCCCGCCCCCACGGAGAAGGATACATCCTCGAGGATCACCTTGCCATGATAGCCGGCATAGAGTTTCTCAACGCGAATGATTTCCTCCAACATCGTCCCCCCTCGTACTCAGTCCACGGCCGAAAGATGCTCATCCGCAGGCTGCCGAAACGCGTCGCCATAGACGCGGTAGGCAATCTCCTGCACGCCGAAGACAAAATCCTGCGAGCAGTTGTAGATATACCCCTCGAACGGTTCGGCAAACGCCTGGTTCCGAATCGCCTTCATCGTCTGCAGAGAGGGATCCCCCAGATACTCCCTGCGGAACTTGTCCACATCATAGTTCCCGTGATCGTTATACGTCGGCAGGAAGAGGATGTCGGGATTGATCGCGACAAGCTGCTCTTTCGTCATCACCTGTCCATCACGTATGCCGAATGCAGCGCGCCCGTTCGTAACGCCTGCGAGAGAACAGGCCTCGTCAAAACTGCTGCCGATGCCGCCGTAGGCACTCATGAGCGAGATGAGGACGACGCTCTTGCGCTGCTCCGGAGGAATCTGCTGCACCTTTGCCTCAATCTCCGCCAGTTTTTCATCCATCATGGACTGCAGCCGTACGCCGCGCTCCTCTTCACCCGCTGCTGCCGCGAGCAGCGCGATCGTCTCACGGATTTCTGTGAGATTCTTTGCCCCTTTGCAGACAACCACCTTCACCCCCGCCTCGCGCAGAGACGGCACGATGGAGAGATCCCCCCAGTCCGGTACAACGACGAGATCGGGCTGCAGTGCCATGATCTCCTCCACAGTCGGATTTCCGATGCGGTGTGGAATCGCTTTTACGAGCGCTGTCACATTGGAGCTCACAGGATCGTCAAGGAGTCCATTCACCGCCGCCATGCGCTCCGGCTCGACCAGCCCCAGCATCACCTCATCCGTGCTCATCGACAATGTGACGATGCGTTTGGGCGGCGCAGGAAACGCGGTGACTGTCCCCTCCGTATCTGTCACCTGATACGCGACAGGCTCCGAGGAACGGGGTCCCGACGGACTGCACGCCGCAAGCAGAAGACTCAGCACGCAGAGGAGGAGTGCCATGTATTTTCTCGACAAGATAGTCTCCTTCCCTTCAGACACAAACATGAATTATAGCATAATTTTCTATCGTTTTGGTTGTTCTTTGTTTTATTTTTATCGAATCATTTGCTTGCGCCGCAAAATATTTCCATTCCACAGCAGTTCCTCGATATGACGTGCGCCGCGCAGTCCCATGAACGGGCTTTCCGACAAGCACAGCGCATCCTGCACGGGATAGGCAACGGGAAGATACTGCGTCCCCAGCGGATCAATATGGGCAGATTCGTTGCTGCTCCCGAGCAGCAGCCCGTCTTCCATCTCCGCAAGGAGCGCCCGTATCCGTACGGCATCCGTTTCGCCCAATATTTCATCCGCGAGAGGCAGGGCCTCCCGTGCCCCTGCCGCATCTGCCGCAACCGCGAGATGGCAGACATCTGCCCACTCCGTCCGAAGTGCCTGAGCAAGCCCCCAAGCAACGGAACGCGGAGCACGGATCAGTGCAGTTTCATAGCAGAGCTCCCCCCAGAGGCTCTTGCATTCGTTGATGCGCAGAAAGTCCTCGCGCATTACGCGCGCAATCTCAGCCTCTGTCGTGTCCCCATGCAGGGGCGGCAGCACACGGGCGATCTCCTGCAGCCAGCGCTGCGTCCCTGCACGCCCATACGGCGGCAGCATTTCGAGATAGGGGGTGCCGCAGAGCTCATTGAGCAGGCAGGCGCTCCCAAGTCCGAGCTCATCATGCACGACGATATTCAGTGCCGCACGCGACAGAGTGCCCATTCCGGCAGCGGACAGATTGCTGCCGAGGACGGCATTCACATGATAGCCCGCCATCTCAAGCAGGCGCACGAGTTCACACATATCGTTGCCGCCATTGCAGTAGGTACTCGTCATACCGATCAAATTGACCGTATGCGCCTGTATCTCCTGCCGCCCTGCCAGAAGCAGCGGCAGCGCGGTGCACGCTGCCTTGTCCCAACCGTCGGCAAAGCTGCCGGTAAGCCCGCTCGTATCGAGGGCGACGATTGGGCAATTGATCCCCGCTTCGCGTGCAATCGCCTCAACATCGTCGCCGATGAGCCCTGCCGCACAGCTGCTGATAATCGCAAGCAGTGCGGGCGGCTGCTCCACATAGGGAGCAAGAGCCTCGTTCAGATACTCCTCCGCACCGAAGACAATCGCATCATTGTCAAGCTGCGTACAGAGCATACGATGGGAGATCGTCGCCTGACTGTGCTCAATGTGACGCATGGCAAAGAAATGGCACCAGAGGGGACCGTTGACGACGATCACCGCATCCTTGATCCCAGCAAAAAATGCCGCTGCCCCTGCCAGCGCACAGGTATCCGTACACATACAGACATCGTCGAAGGATTTTTCACGATCATCCATAGATCAGCCCTCCCCTGCTCTCGTGCCGATGCAGAATCCGCCGCATATCATCCAGCAGGCGGCGCTCCATCGACCAGCCGACCGACGGCAGCAGCGCAAGGAAGAGCTGGCGCAGCTTCGTATCGACGAGTTCATGTGTCGTGAGGACAAAATCCACACGGTGCAGCAGCTCCTCTGCCGCAGCATCCCCCTCATGATGAATGGGGACATCGGTGCGGCGCTGCAGTTCCTCCTCCATCACCGCACGCCGCTCGGGCATGAAGCAGTCCAGCAGGACGATGCCGTCCAGTTCAATCCCCGCCTTGTCCAAGAGCCGCAAAATGATCTCCGGCTGGAACCATGTGAGGTCGCGGCCGATGGCAAGTGCACATCTGTGCCCCGCAAGATCATTGCGTGCCTTTTCCACAGCAGCGGCAAAGGAAGCCTCCTCCGCCGCAATGGCCCGTTCCGCCGCCTCCTCGCGATGACAGAGCTGACCGACGCACCGCAGCCACCGCGCCGTCTCCTCCGCCCCCACGGCGTAGACATCGGCAAGATAGGGCGTCCCGAGGCGCTCTCTGATATGCGCGGCGAGTGCCGCCAGCTGCGCCTGCTTTTCGTCGTCCATGCGACGGCCGAGGAGGATGACGAGCTCCGCCTCCGGCACCGCCTGCAGTTCATCGAGCGCGAGATAGGACGGGAACTGTCCCGTCACGCGCAGGCCGAGCAGGGAGAGCAGCCGCCGCAGTTCCTTGACATATTCGCCGTGCATCCCCCCGCAGTCGCCGAGGAGCACCACAGTTCCTTCCTTGCGTTCGGCGGGCTGCATAAAACGATCCACGAGTGCCCGTGCAGCATCGAGATAGCCTGCATAGTACTCCCCGTCGAGAAAGCCGTGTGCCGAGACTGCCGTGACCGGGAGCCCCAGTTCCTCCTCCATCTCTGCCGCGATCGCCTGTGTATCGTCGCCAATCACACCGCTCACGCATGAGTTGGCAATAAACACTGCCTGCGGATGATATTTCTGCGCGGCAAAGCGAATGCACTCCCGCAGACGCTCCTCGCCGCCAAAGACCGCCTCGTTCTCGCTAAGCCCACTCGTCAGTAGCGGCACAGGAGAGAGCCGCACCGATGTGCCCGCCGCCGTCAGCCGATGGAAGCTGCTCACGTCCATCCCGTGCGCGATGTGGGCGCATGGACGCGGACTGTGAAAGATGACGAGCGCACCGCGCACGAAGGAGAGCGCACGCCAGACACCGGGCATGCTGCAGCTGCAGTTCGTACGGCGCACTCCGACGCGTTTGACCTCAATCCCCATAGCTCTCCACCAGTTCCTCGAGCTCCTCGAACGCCATCGGCGTCGGCACGGTCAGCATTTCATTCGTATCAATCGCGTGCGCGAGTTCCTTGTAGTACTGCGCCTGCTCTGACTCCGGTGCGTAGGCGATGAGTGTCTGTCGATGGATCTCCGCCTCGTGCACGGCACGCGAACGCGGGATATAGGTGATGAGCTGCGTCCCGATACGCGCGGCAAACGCCGCAAGGAGTTCGCGCTCGTTGTGCACGTCGCGCCCGTTGCCGATGATGGCGCCGAGCTTTACCGCACCGCGCGCAGCAAAGCGGCACACGCCCTTTGCAATATTGTTCGCTGCATACAGCGACATGAGCTCGCCCGAGGAGACAATGTAGATCTCCTCGGCGTATCCCTCGCGAATGGGAACGGCAAATCCGCCGCAGACCACATCGCCGAGGACGTCGTAGAGCACGACATCCAGATCGTCAAAAGCATGCAGTGCCTTCAGGCGCTCAAGTGCCACGATGATCCCGCGCCCGGCACAGCCGACCCCCGGATCGGGCCCGCCCGCCTCGATGCAGTGTACGCCGCCGGCACCCTCATGGACGATTTCGTCAAGCGTGAGTGCCGCGCCCTTCTTCTCACGCTCGAGATCGAGGATCGTGGACGGGGCAATATGCCCGAGCAGCAGACGCGTCGAGTCGTTTTTCGGATCGCAGCCGATCTGACAGACACGCCGCCCCATCTGGGCAAATGCCGCAGATACATTCGCGGCTGTCGTGGATTTACCGATGCCGCCCTTGCCATAGAACGCAATTTTTTTCATAAGCTCACCTATTCTTACTCATATACTGCCCTCCGCCCGTTCCTCCAAATCCCCCTCAATGGAGAGATAGAGGCTGCGCAGCTCGTCCAGCGTTTCCTGTGAGGCGTTCCACAGGCCGCGCTGCTGTGCCTCAAGCAAGGTCTCTGCCATGCGGTGGAGCGCCCACGGATTGACCTCCTGCATCCACTCCTGCATCCCCGCATCGAGGACATATTTGCGTGCGTAACCCTCGTACATCCAGTCCTTCATCACGGCACTCGTCGCGTCCCACTGATAGCTGTGCGCCAGATAGTTGGCGAGATCGGAGGCTCCCTTGTAGCCGTGCTGTTTCATCCCCTCGATGAACTTCGGATTCATCGCCTCTCCACGGAACAGACGCGCCGCCTCCTCCGCAACGCTGCGCAGGACAATACGCTGCCGGTCGCTCGAATCGCCCGTATAGGAGCGCGGTGCCTTGCCCGTCAGTGCCCGCACGGTCGCAATCATACCGCCGTGGTAGGCGTTGTAGTCATCCGAGCTGAACATGTGCGTCTCACGCGTATCCTCATTTTTTACCGTGACGTCCAGCCCCGCCATGCGCCGCTGAAAGACCTCCGGATCATACGCACGCGCCAACCCGTCGCCGCCGTATGCCGTTCCCGAGAACCGCGTATAGACCGCGGCAAGATCGTCGAGGGTCTCCCATGCCTTTGACTCGAGCAGGTCAGCGACACCTGCGCCATACACCCCCGGCGGATCGCCAAAGATGCGTACACAGGCGCGTTCCCATGCGCTCTCCCGTGTCTCACCCTGCTCCTCGAGCCATGTCGTATCGGAGAGGACGTGCTTGCGCACATAGTTCTCCTCATCGCTTTCCTCGAGATCGCGCACCATGCGCACTGCCTGATCCACCCAGCGTATGGCGTTCGGCACTGCATCACGGAACAGCCCGCTGATGCGTGCCGTCACGTCGATGCGCGGCCGCTGGAGCTCTGCGAGGGGGATGATCTCAAGCCCGCAGACACGCTGCGACGGACGCCGCCAGACAGGGCGCACGCCCATGAGGTAGAAGAGCTCCGCGATACACTGTCCATGACTGCGCATGTTCGAGCCCGCCCAGAAGACGATGCCGACCGCCTCGGGATAGCGCCCCTCATCGCTGATATACTGCTCGATGAGCGCATCCCCCAGCTGTTTGCCATACTCCCATGCAGCGGGCGTCGGCATACAGCGCGGATCGAGCCCGTAGAAATTGCGCCCCGTCGGCAGTACATCGACGCCGTTTGTCGTCGGTGCGCCCGCAGGGCTCGGCTCGATGTAACGCCCCGTGAGAGCACGCAGCGTCTCCGTGATCTCCCCCTCCGTGCGGCGCAGGCGCGGCACCATATCCTCCACGACCTCATGCAGCGCCTGGGCAAAGGCGGCGTACATCTCCTCCGAGGAGCCGGCTATCACGGGCAGCTCCATCGCCCGCGCGACGGCCTCCAGTGCATAGTCATGCGCCGCAAGGAATGAGATGAGCGCACGCATCTCCTTCTCGACCATATCCAGCTTTCGCCCGTAGGTCATCCCGTCTGCCGTCATGCGCTCGCTGTGTGTGAGCAGCTCCTCATAGTCGTACCCCGACTGCTCGGCAACGAGACGGACGAGGGATTTCTCCCCACCATGCTCCATGCGCACGAGCGCGCACAGAAAATCGATCAGCGCCTCGCCCGCAGGCGCACGTCCGAGGATGTGCAGCCCCGTGCGAATCTGCATATTCTTGAGGTCGGTCACATAGTTGTGGAGGGCATCGGCATAGTCGTCAAAGGAATCACCTTCGTCGATTTCCCCCTCGAAATGACAGGCGGCAGCTTTCTCACGGACAAGCTCCTGCGCCGCCTCGATGTTGTCCGGCTGTGCTGCACGAAAATGGACGTACTCATCAAGAGCCTGTTCCAGTTCCTCGATCTCCTCAAACTCCCCCGCGAGCTCCATCGGCGGCGAGAGGTGACTGATGAGGCACGCCGCACCGCGCCGCTTTGCCTGAATCCCCTCCCCGACAATCGTGATCCAGTAGGGATAGATATCCGGCAGGTCGCCCAGCGACACATCCGGCCAGCAGCGGTTCGAGAGCGCCGTGCTCTTGCCCGGCAGCCACTCGAGAGAGCCGTGCGTCCCGACGTGAATGACCGCATCCGCCTGCCAGATGTCGCGCAGCCAGTGATAGTACCCGATGTAGTGGTGTGTGGGAGCGGCGTCCGGCGAGTGGAGCAGCTTGCCGGGATCCTCGCCAAAACCGCGCGGGGGCTGCACCGTGATAAAGAGATTCCCGTTCAGCGTGCCCGGGATGAGCAGTGTTCCATCGTAATTGAACACATCACCGGGCGCATCGCCCCAGTCCTTTATGAGCTGCATTCGCACCTGCTCGGGCAGTTCCGTAAAAAACGCACCATACTGCTCTGCCGTCAGCTGTCCGTCGGCAGACGCTGCCTGCGCCGCACTCATAAAGCGGCGGTCATTCGTCGCGTGATCCGTCAGCAGATTCATGAACGCCTTGCCGCTCTCCGGTATCTCATCCATGACGTAGCCCGCCCGCTCCATTGCTCGCAGCAAAGAGAGCACGCTCTCGGGCGAGTCCAGCCCCGCCGCGCTGCCGATGTTTGCATTCGTCGCCGGATAGTTGTGGAAAACAATTGCGACTTTCTTCTCCGCGTTCGGCTTATGGCGCAGTGCCGCCCATTTTCGCGCCTTTCGGGCAATCCGCTCCATGCGCTCATCCAGTGCCGCGTAGCTGACCTCACCGCTCTCGTCACGCACCTTCGCCGCGATCGGAACGGCGTGGATCACACCGTCAAACTCCGGCATGGCGACGCTCATCGAGACCTCCATCGGATCGAGCCCCGCCGGAGAGCGCTCCCACTCCTCTTTGGGCGCGAGAACGGTATACGCCTCAAGAACGGGCACACCGAGTGCATAGAGATCCTCGGGGCGCGTACCGCCTGCCTTGAGAGAGAACTTCATCGTGCTGATGATAACATCGACATAGGGCGTTCCATCCCTGCAAAAATATTTTTCGATTGCTTCCATCAGGGTCGGAGATTCCACACGCGCATCACGATAGGCGTTTGAGAACACGGCGACGGCGTTCATCCCCTCCGCCTCAATCGCACGGATAAGCGCCGTATGATAAGTAAAGTCCCCCGTAATCCACTCCGAGCGATAGAAGATCACGCCGACCGTCGGGCGCCCCTCCACGTAATGCACGCCGAGACAGCCCGCGATGTCCTCGGGATCTCCCGCCCATGCCGGATGATAGATACCGTTCCATGCGAGCGGGGCGGGCTGCTCCGGCGTGCAGGGAATCCCCCCGAACGCTCCGCCGAGCCAGCGGAAGAGATTGCGCATATTCGCCTCGCCGTCATAGCGAAAATATGCCCACGTCGTATGGATCTGCTCCGCTGAGAAGCCGTACGTCACCTTGTCATGCTCCGCATGATCCACGACGATCAGATGCAAAATCCGATGCTTCTGCAAATCGCGCGACGCCTGCTTCAGGAAATCATTGTCCAGCCCCGTACCCATCCAGAGAAAGAGATGGAGATCCGCCGCCGCACGCCTTTCCTCCCAGCGATCCATACCGTTGACAGCACACACGCGTACCTCTGGTGCTTCCAGATACGCAGCACAGCGACGCGCGAGTACAGTAACGCGCAAGATATTGGTGTAAACTGCAATCTTCATCTTCTTCACTGCTCCAGGATCTTCATTCAACGGGATGCGCGGACAATCTCAAGCACGCCCTCCGTCGAGAGCTGCTCCAAGGTGTAATATCGTGCGTCCATGCGGCGGGCGAGCTCCGGCGCAATACCGACGCGCGGGACGGCGCGCTCCGTATCAAGGACAAGACTGAGCGCCTGTGTCCCTGCGACCTCCTCCGCCGCCCGCAGGGCGCGCTGTACGCCAGCGTCCCCCTCTTTGGCGTTCGCCCGACCATCCGTGACCAGTACGAGAACATTTTTTCCGCCGCCCCTGCGCTCCAGCTCATGCAGCATCTGCATTGCGTGGGCAAGCCCCTCGGCAAGCGGGGTTCGTCCGCCCGTCGGCAGCTCACGCAGCTGCTTTTCCGCCAGTTCCACGCTGCGCGTCATCGGCAGGAGGGTCTCTGCACGATCGCGCCGAAAGGCAATGAGCCCCACGCAGTCACGCTTTTGATACGCCTCCTGCAAGAGGGAAAGAATCGCGCCCTTCACCATGCGCATACGCTCACGTGCGCCCATCGAGCCGCTGGCATCAACGAGGAAGAGAATGTTCGCTGCCGTGCGTTTTGCCCGTACCCAGACGCGCACATCCTCGGGATGGATGACAACTGCCTGACTACCCTGACGCACACGCTGATGGGGCGCGGCGGCACGCAGCGTCGCAGCGAGCGCGAGATCGGGGCGGCGGCCGGCACGCGGCATCTCCGTTCGCAGGCCGCGCCCGTCTGCTGTATGCGTTTGGAGGATGTCACGCTTGCCGCTCTTTCCGCCCTGTGCACGCATCGTCATGGAAAGAAGCGAGAGGCGCGCCATGATCCCTTCGAGTGGGGCGGCAATGCAATCCTCCGCGTCGCCGCTGGAAGTATTCTCCTCCGACGGTGATGCATCATCCGTCTCATCCTGCGAGGCGTTCTGCTGTTCATTGCCCTGCATGGGCTCCTGCCGCTCATCCGCTGCGCCCTCATCCTGCGGTGGAAGCGGATCCTGCGCGTCATCCGGCACATCGCTATTGCCCTGCTCCGGCACATTCGTGTTGTCAGGCGGTGGCTGCTGTTCCTCCGGCGGGCGGCTCATCCGATGCACGAGTACAAACTCCGCCGCCTCCTCCACATCCATGGGCATAACGAATGCCCTGCCCGCGAGTGCCGCAAGCGCACGCGCTGCCTCGATGAGATAGATCTCCGCATGGTTGCCGACACAGTGCGCACGCAGGACGCAGGCGGCCGCAAAGTGCAGAATGGCAGACGGCACCGCCACGCGCGGCAGGAGCTCACGTGCACGGCAAATCGCGGCCGCGAATTCCTCCTCCTGTGCGGCATAGGACGCACGAAACGCCGCCGGGTCGCGCTCAAAGGCGAGTACCCGTGCGGCGATCTCCCTGCACTGTGCAGGGTCAGTCACATCCTCCATCGACACAAAAAGCCCGAAGGCATCCAGCAACGTGGGGCGGAGTGTCCCCTCTGCGGGATCCATCGTGCCGACAGGGGTATAGGAAACTTCTTCGGTAAATGAAAGCCCGTCCCGCTCAAGGCGAAAGAATCGATCCTCCGCACATTTCAGAACCGTGGACAGAATGTCCTCGCGCAGGAGATTCACCTCGTCCATATAGAGGAAGGTATGGCGTGCACGATGAAGAAGCCCATGCCGCAGACGCCGTTCTCCCTGCTGCAGGGCAGCCTCCATGTCGATCGTGCCGAAGATCATATCCTCCGACGCACCGAGCGGCAGTTCCGCCATGCGTCCCGTCACCGTAAAGGGTGCTGCCGCACGGACAAGGACGGATTTTGCCGTTCCGCTCGTACCGGAGATCAGAAGGGCGCCGGCACGCGGGTTCACCAATACAGCCGCAAGTGCGCGCGTCGCGTGCTCCTGCCCGACCACAGCAGTCAGTGGATAATGCGGGATATTCAAGCTCTTGCCTCCGAAATGCGATTTACACAGATTCTCCTAAGATCGCATCCACCGCGCTCCAGTCGACCGCCCCTTCCTCGAAGGGACGGCGGCGCATACGGTGTGCGAGGACAAGTCGGCTGACGCGCAGCAAGTCCTTTGCGTTGACAGCAGTTCGTCCTGCAAGTGCCGCGTGCGCAATCCCTGCCTTGATGAGGGTAATATCGGCACGATGCCCATCAACGCCGAGCGTCAACGAGACCTGCGCCGCCAGCCCAAGGATGTCGTCGGGCACTGCCACATTGGCAACGCGCCGACGTGCCGCAACAATCTGCGTGCGCAGCTGCTCCTGCTCTGCCGCGTATGTCTCAGCAAAAGCATCTGCATCCCGCTCGTAGGCAATCCGACGACGGATCACCTCAACGCGGCTTTCGGCATCCTGCTCCCCCACAACGGTCACGGAGAGTGCAAAACGGTCGAGAAGCTGCGGACGGATATCCCCCTCCTCCGGATTCATCGTACCGATGAGAACGAAGCGTGCCGGGTGCGCATAGGAAATCCCCTCGCGCTCCACGGTGTTGACGCCCATTGCAGCCGAGTCGAGTAGGATATCGACGATATGATCCTCAAGCAGGTTGATCTCATCCACATAGAGGATATTGCGGTTCGCGGCCGCCAGAATACCGGGCTCGAACGCCTTGCGTCCATGCTGGATCGCCGCCTCCATGTCGAGTGTCCCGACCACACGGTCCTCTGTCGCACTGACGGGCAGCTCCACCACGCACATCGGAACTTCTTCCTGCAGCAGCTTTCCCTCTGCGCTTCTCTCTTGACAGGCATCACAGTAGAGCTCGGGGCGTGCGGGATCACAGTGACAGGCACAGCCGTGCACGGCGTGCAGATCCGGCAGGAGCGCAGCGGCAGCACGTACGGCAGTGGATTTTGCCGTTCCCTTCTCTCCCTTGATGAGCACACCGCCGAGAGACGGCATGACTATACTGAGGAGAAGAGCCGTCTTCATCTCTTCCTGCCCAACGATTGCAGTAAACGGGTAAACTGTCCTATGTTTCATTGACCTGTCCTCTTATTGCATTGTACAGCTACGTTCAGCGACTCCTTCATCGCCGCACGCTTCAATGCACATTCGGCATCGGAGGCGGCGGGATGTCCCTGCCCAGCCCTGCGCGCATAGCACGCGCCGCCGCAGGCGGAAAAATCCACACACGTCCTGCAGAACGCCACAGCATTCTGCATCTCCTGCGCCACCTCTTTCTGGCGCTGCACATCAATGCCACGTTCCACATCGCCGAGCAGAAAGTGCGCATCGCCGACAAAGGAGGAACAGGCGTAGATATTTCCAAGCGCGTCAACGTGTACCCCTGCCCCGTTCATCGCGTGGCAGTGGGAAAACCCGCCGCCTGTGCGCTGGGCAAGACACGCCGCCTGCTCCATCTGGGTGATCGCCATCGTGCGGCCGGTCATTCGCCCGAGTTTGCGGTTCAGCGCAAAAACCGCTTCCATCGCCTGCGCCATGTCCTCGGCCCGTGCGCTGCGAACGGCAGAGCCACGCCCCTGCGGCCGCAGGAGATCAAAGCCCACACGGCGCACATTGCCGAGATAGTATGCCATCTCGACAACACCGGAAAGCTCTGTAACATTGTCCGCTGTGACGACTGTGGTCAGGCCGATCTCCATGCCGCACTGCGCAAGCTGACGAATCCCTGCGACAACATCCGCTGCCGTACCTCTGCCGTCAGGATAACAGCGAAGTGCATCGTGCACAGCAGGTCTACCGTCAAGGCTGACGCCGATCCCAATGCGCGCACGACGCAGAAAAGTCGCCGTCTCCTCGGTCAGCAATGTTCCGTTGGTCTGCAAATCCATGCGTGCCGGGATACGCTTGCTGCGCACGTAGTCTGCCATCTGACGCAGCAGCGGCAGTGCAAGGAGGGGTTCTCCCCCCGAGAACTGCAGGATAAAGGGCATTTTGCCCGTCGCCGCAAGGTCGATGGCACGCCGCGCCGTCTCCCATGTCATCGTGCGTCTGTCCTGCGCTGCGGCATAGCAGTAGCGACACGCAAGGTTACAACTTCCGGTAAGGCTCATGACGAGCATGCGCAGTGGTACTGCCCCGATGCCCTTACTTTTCATCGGCAAAGCGCTCCGGATAGACAGCGCGTGCCAATGCGTAGACAGCATCTGCCGCATTCTGTGAAGTATTGTAACGATACCGATCCGGAACCACATAGAGGTGATTTTCCTGCACGGCCTTCACATGGATAAACAAAGGGTCTCTGCAGAGTTTTTCGCGAAATTCCTCCGTCGTTTTCCCCTCTGTACTCCACGTCGGCAGGAGAAATACGTCGGGGTTGAGTGCCACCACCTGCTCCATCGAGACCGCAGTCGTCGCCGTCAGCCCCGCCATCGCCACACCATTGCGCAGGGAGGCACGGCGGCACATATCGTCAAAGAGCCCATCCTTGCGTCCAAACACACCGCTGAACGCAAATGCAACGACGATGGGGCGCTCCTCCTCCGGGATGTCTCCAACGCGCCGCTCCACATCAGCGAGAAGGGCACGTTTTTCGGCGATGCGTGCGGCGGCATTTTCCTCCTGTCCAATCAGGCGTCCAACCGTCTCAATGCGCGCAAAGATGTCCTCGAGGTTATTCGGCGTACGTGAGACAAAGACGGGAATCCCCAAATCGCGCAGGCTATCCACCAGCTCCTTCGGTATGCCGTCAATCGCAAGGACAAGGTCTGGATCCAGTGCCGCAACGCGCTCAGGGCTTCTGTCCTTGAGTTTGACGGATACGGCGCGAGCCTCTTCCGTCATGCAGGATATTCCCGGATCATCCACCGTGGAGGTGAGCCCCGCGATCTGCTCCGGCGGTGCGATCCCAAGGAGAATCTCATCCATCCCCCGTCCCAGCGACACGATCCGATGCGGTCTTTCCGTGACAACGACCTCCGCCCCGGTATCATCCGTTCCGCGATAGAATACCTCTCCGCCGCCCCCTCCTCGCGCCCCGTTCCCACATCCTGCAAGGAGAAGAAGGCAGCCCGCGACAAAGAGTGCATAGAGCAGCCACTTAGAAGGCATGGGTATATGCGTATTGCAGTTTCTTTGCATGCTTCATTCTTCGTCACCTTTCTCCATCCTGCACCGATGAACTTGCACGTAAAACGAGATGATACGCATAAAAAAACCTCCTGCATGCGCAGAAGGGGTACACAAAAAAGGATCACAACGGCATCAGAAGACGCGCAGAAATCCCCATCCCTATCACTCGCAGGTCAAACGGCGATTGTCAATCAGGCAGTTCTCCTGGCTCCAGTTCCTCGCGCACCTGCGCCTTCCCGAGAGAAATCTCTCAGTGACGGAGACAATGGCTCCATGCAGGGTTGCTCACTGATACAGTGGCGTGACCGCTCCGGCTTGATGGGAAAATACGTTTCCTTACCGGATTCTCTATTATATCTCTGCAAACTGTCAAACGACCTGGCAGTTCGCGCCGATACCTGATCCACTTCATATAAAGTTTTCATAAAACGCATTTATAGTAACATTGGAAGAATTGCTTGTCAATACGACAAAGGGATATTTTACAAATCATCTCAATACGCTGGGATTTTTCCGAGTCTATTTTTCCAGCAAATAGAGATAGTCCCCATAGCCCTCCTCCTCCATGTCCTCCTTCGGGATGAACCGCAGGGACGCACTGTTGATGCAGTAGCGCAGCCCACCCGTTGCGGCGGGGCCATCGTCAAATACATGCCCGAGATGCGCGCCGCTGTTCGCCGCCGTAACCTCGGTACGCACCATGCCGTGCGAGCGATCTTCCTGCTCTGCAATCAGCGCCGCATCGATCGGACGTGAGAACGCCGGCCAGCCGCAGCCCGAGTCATATTTATCCGTGGAGACAAAAAGCGGCTCGCCCGTCGTGATGTCACAGTAGATACCCGCACGGAACTCGTGATCGTATTCGTTGCGGAAGGGCGGCTCTGTCGCCTTCTCCTGGGTAACGGCGTACTGCAGATCCGTGAGACGTTCTCTGAGTTCAGCCTTTGTCGGCTTTTCATCATGGCGCACGTTTTTCTTCTCCCCCATCGGTTCGGCTTCCGCACGTTTCTCACGCATCGCAGCGATGAGCGCAGGGGAGATATGGCAGTAACCGTTGGGATGCTTCTCGAGATACTCCTGATGATCGTCTTCTGCACGATAAAAGTTCACGATCGGTCCCATCTCGACAGCCGTCTTCTGACCGAGACGATTCTGCAGTGCGTCCAACGACGCACGGATGATCGATGCATCCTTGCCGCCGTCTGCCTTCACATAGTAAATGCCCGAACGATACTGCCGCCCGACGTCGTTGCCCTGCCGATCGACTGCCGTCGGGTCGATGGAGTCGTAAAATGCGGTCAGAAGCTGATCGAGCGAAATGATGTGCGGGTCATAGATAACGTGAACCGCCTCCGCATGCCCGCTCCCGCTGCATACCTCCGCATAGGAAGGATGGGCACTCATACCGTTTGCATAGCCGCACTCTGCAGAGACAACGCCCGGCACCAGACTGAGGTAGAGTTCCGTCCCCCAGAAGCAGCCGCCGGCGAGATAGATCTCCTTCTGTCCTGCGGCAGCTTTGTTCTCCTGCACGATCTCACGCGGCATCTCACTCGACGACGATGCGGGTGCACCGCAGCCGCCGATGCAGCCGAGCAGGACAAAGGCACAGATACCGCGCAGCAGTAATGCATTCATGATAATCTCCTTTCAGCAAGAATCAAAGATTACGGCTTGATCTCACTTGCCGGAGGGAGCTGCCAGTCGATGGGCGTCTCCCCCACACGCGTGAGGAAGTCGTTGACACGCGAGAATGGATGACTGCCGAAGAAGCCGCGGTGCGCCGAGAGCGGGCTCGGATGCGGCGACTCGACGATGAGATGGCGCGGATTCGTGATCAGGCTGCGTTTCTTTCGTGCAGGACTGCCCCAAAGGATGAAGGCGAGCGCCTTCTCACGTGCTCCGAGGAGGCGAATGATGGTATCAGTGAACCGTTCCCACCCGTGCCCCGCGTGCGATGCCGCCGCATGAGCGCGCACGGTAAGAACGGTGTTGAGGAGGAGCACGCCCTGCCGCGCCCACGGGATGAGACATCCGTGATCGGGCGGGACGATCCCGAGATCGTCCTGCATCTCCTTGTAGATATTCAGCAGCGACGGCGGCGGATCAACGCCGACCTGCACGGAAAATGACAGCCCATGCGCCTGTCCGTCTCCATGGTAGGGATCCTGACCAAGAATGACGACCTTCGTATCGGCAAAGCTTGTGTAGTGCAGTGCATTAAAGATCGAATACATATCGGGGTACACACGCCGTGTACGGTACTCCTCGATGAGGAATGCGCGCAGCTCACGATAGTAGGGCTGCGCCATCTCATCCGCAAGGAGTTCCTGCCAATCGTTTTGGAAAATTGCCTTTGCCATGCTAAACTCTCTCGTAAACTTCAAATATACAGTCTTGCCCTGCGCTGCTGCTCGTCATGGAAAATCCATCCAGCGAAGGAAAAAAGGCATCTGCATCGTAGCTGCCCGAAAGGCGCGTCACATACGCCCGCCATACATACGGCAGAAGGAGGCGGTAGCATGCTGCGCCGCCGATCACAAAGATCGGACGCGCCTCCTCCGCCGTCAGGCGCCCCAGAAGACGCCAGAGTGCCAAGATGTCGGCTGCTGCATAGAATCCGTCTATCTTCTGCATCGTTCGTGAGAGGACGATATTCGCACGCCCCACGAGCGGACGCCTCCCCGGCAGACTCTCCATTGTACGCCGTCCCATGACGACGATGCTGCCCATCGTCATACGGCGAAAATGTGCCATATCCTCGGGGCAGTCGGTGAGCAGATGCCCCGCCCGTCCGATCCCGCCCGCATCATCCACTGCCGCGATGAGTTCGAGCGGGTACGGGGCAGATACTTCGGGGGCACGCACAATCCCAGACGCATCCGCCTCCTCCCGCCATGCGGAAATTGGTCTGCCGTCAACGCAGAGCGTCGGTGCGATCTCCGCCAGCGGAACGAGCACAAAGGCACGCTCCGTCAGATAGGGGTGCGGCAGAGTCAGCCGCTTCTGTGCAGACGTGACGCCGTCCACATGGAGCAGATCGAGATCTATCGTACGTGCGCCCCAATGCTCATGCCGCACGCGCCCGAGTTCCCGTTCGATGCACTGCATCGCCGCGAGCAGCTCCTCGGGCGTACGGTCAAACGTGATGCGCGCGGCGGCATTCAAAAAAGGCGGCTGATCTGTCTTGCCCCACGGCGGCGTCTCATAAAATGCAGAGACACGCTCCACACGAATGCCGTCCTGTTCCGACAGCCGCCGCAGTGCCGCGCGCATCGTCTCACCGCGTTCGCCGAGATTTGCCCCAAGCCCGATATACGCTGTCTGTACCATCACTGTCCCCTGTCCCGTGTGATGGAGATCCCGACATCCGCAAAGATACCCGCGATCGGCGCAGCAGGTTTATGCACGGTGAGCGTAATGGAATGGACCCGAGGGAATGCCGCAAGAATCTGTGCCGCAGCATCCTCTGCAAGGGTCTCAAGCAACGCCTTCGGTGCTCCCTCGATCACCCGACGTATCAGCTCATAGACCTCAGCGTAGTTCACGGTGTTCCGAAGATCGTCCGTCTCCCCTGCCGCACGCAGATCAAGCCCCAGCTCCACATCCGCCTCGAACGACTGCGGCACTTCCCGCTCATGAGGAAGGACACCATGACAAGCTATAAAGCGCATACCGTGCAGAAAAATACGATCCATCCTACGCCCCCAATATTGCATCCGTCATGCGGCACATTCGCGCAATCGGCTTCACATCATGCACGCGCACCATGGATGCACCGCGCAGAATACCAAGGACGCACGCCGCCCCCGTCGCCTCCATGCGTTCCGTGACGGGCAGACCAAGCGCCGCCCCGATAAAGCTTTTGCGGCTCGCACCGAGCAGCACGGGATAGTCTGTCCCATCATAGGAAATGAGTTCGTCCATGCGCCGAAGAACGTGCATATTCTGCTCTGCCGTCTTGCCGAAGCCGATGCCGGGGTCGAGGATGAGATTGTCCCGTGCCAGTCCTGCCGCATCCGCCGCTGCAAAGGAACGCGTGAAAAAATCCCGCATTGCTTCGATGATGTCTCCCGCGTATACCGTTCCGTTCTGATTGTGCATCACGACGACGGGCGCATGCATCTCTGCCGCCGCATGCGCCATCGCCCCCGGCTCCTCGGCGTACTGAAGCCCCCATATATCATTCAGGAGATGCGCGCCCGCACGCAGCGCCGCGCGCGCTGTCTCCGCCTTGAACGTATCCACGGAAACGGGCACGGGGCATGCGGGCAAAACGGCTTCGAGGAACGGCAGCAGCCGCTCCGTCTCCTCCGCCGCGCTCATCGGCACAAAGCCGGGACGGCTGGACTCCGCCCCGACGTCGATGATGTCCGCCCCGTCCCGCACCATCTCCTCCATGTGGCGGAGCGCATCGTCGCGCGTGTTCCACTTGCCGCCGTCAGAAAACGAGTCCGGCGTCACGTTCAGAATCCCCATGACAAGCGTCCGCCCGCCAATGGTCAGCTCCTTCCCGTCAGCAAAGCGATAGTGTCGATTCGCCGTCATCCTGTGCTCCTCTCTCCATCCCAAGCATCGTCCATGCCTGCATCCGTGATGCTGCATCCGTGCGAAATATGCCGCAGGACGCCGACGTCGTTGTCTGTGCACCATGTGCTCGCGCGCCGCGCATCATCATGCAGAGCTGCTGCGCATCGAGGACGACAAGCACGCCTTCCGCCCCAAGTCCGCGCTCGATCTCACGCGCGATGTCCCCCGTCAGCCGTTCCTGCAGCTGAGGACGGCGCGCCATCGACGCGACCAGCCGCGCAAATACGCCAAAGCCCGCCACGCGGCCCGCATGGGGCTGGTAGACGATGTGCGCCGTGCCGAAGAACGGCAGCAAATGATGCTCACACATCGAATAAAACGGAATGGCGCGTACGGCAACGAGACCGTCCGTCTCCTCCGTCAGGACATCCGCCCAAAGTTCCGCCGTATCTTCATGCAGCCCCGCAAAGAGCTCCGCATAGAGCTGTGCGGCACGCTGCGGCGTCTCCTCCATCCCCTGCGCCGCAGTGTCTACGCCAAGTGCTGCGAGAAATTCACGCATGGCGCGTACGGCGCGCGGCAGATCCGCCGTGTGCTCTGTCTCCATCTCCGTCCCCCCGTTTCCTGCCGGCCTTTACCCACGCCGCAATCGACGCCGTATCGTGCGGCGTCGTACGGCAGCAGCCGCCGATGATGCGAGCCCCCGCCGCTGCGTATTCCCGCGACCGTGCGCCAAAATCCTCCGCCGTACCGCGCCACACCCGTGCCGCCGCATCATAGTACTCACCGGAGTTCGGATAGACGACGATGGGCTTATCGGTCTCCTGCCGAATCATTCGGATCAGACCGCTCACATACTGCGGTGCTGTGCAGTTTACGCCAATGGCCGATGCCTCGGGTGCAGCATCGAGCACACGAGCACATTCCGCAATCTCCGTCCCGTCGCTGATGTGCGCACCGTCTCGGCAGGAGAACGAGAAATACGCGGAGATGCGGATCCCCTCCGCCCGCAGTGCGCGGACGATGGCGCATGCCTCATGGAGACACGGCAGGGTCTCACAGGCGAGAAGATCGGGCGCAGCGGAGGCGAGAATCCGCAGCCGCTGTGCATGAAACGCTGTGAGCGTGTCCTCATCCACGTCATAGTCGCCGCGATACTCCGAACCGTCGGCAAGATACGCTCCGTACGGTCCGACGGACGCCGCCACGAGCGGCACAGCGGCATCTCCGCCGCACTCTGCACGATAGAGATCGCGCGCCTCCTGCGCCAGCCGCACGGAGCGGCGCAGCAGCTCTGCTGCCTTCTCCGCCGTAAAGCCGCGCCGCATAAAACCGGCGACGGTCGCCTGATAGCTTGCGCTTGTCAGGACATCTGCACCCGCACGCAGATAATCCAGATGAATCTCACGCACGAGGTTGGGGCGTTCAAAGAGCGCCTTTGCCGACCAGAGCGGATCATCGACGGAGAAACCGCGCGCCTCCAGCTCCGTTGCCAGTGCTCCGTCAAGGACGAGCACATCCTGCACAGCAAGCCGCGCCTCTAAGACATTCATCCCATCCCCCCATGCCAAAAAACGCCCCCCTGCACACGGAACACAGTTCATGCGGCAGGAGAGCGAGAGATGGTGTCACTTCAGCAGGCCATGCTTACGCAGTGCCGCATCGAGCTGTGCCGCATGGACCGGCTCCATCTCCGAAAGCGGCATGCGCAGAGGCCCCGCATCATAGCCGAGGCGGCGCATCGCCGTTTTGACGGGGATGGGGTTGACCTCACAGAAGAGCGCATCGATAAGATCTGCATAGTCGATCTGCATCTTTGCCGCCGTGCGCACATCACCATCAAAATAATGCTGACATATATCGTGTGCCGCGCGCGGCGCAACATTCGACAGCACGGAGATCACACCCGAACCGCCGAGCGACAGAATCGGCACAATCTGGTCATCGTTGCCGGAGTAGACCGCAAAATCATCGCCCGTCGCGGCGCGCAGACGCAGGATCGCCGTGAGATCGCCGCTCGCCTCCTTCACGCCGACGATGCGGGGATGCTGCGAAAGCTTTGCATACGTTTCCGTCTTAATACCGACACCCGTACGCGACGGCACATTGTAGAGAATCGCCGGAATGCCGACGCTGTCCGCAATCTTCGTATAGTGGGCAACGAGACCATTCTGCGTGCATTTATTGTAGTACGGCGTGACGAGGAGGAGCGCATCGGCACCGACCTTTTCGGCATACTGCGACAGCTCGATCGCGTAGGACGTCTCATTCGAGCCCGTACCTGCAACAACGGGAATGCGCCCGTCCACCTTCTCCACAGTATAGCGAATTGCCTCGCGATGCTCTGCATCTGTCATCGTCGCGGACTCGCCTGTCGTCCCCGTGATGACGATGGCATCCGTCCCGCCCGCAATCTGATCCTCAATGATGCGTCCAAGCTCGTTGTAGTTGACCCCAGTCTCCGTAAACGGCGTAATAATGGCAACGCCCGCACCGCGAAAAATCTCTTTTCTCATGGCAAGCTCCCCCTTTATTTATTCTGTCATCATTATCCCACGTGCCGCGCGAAAAGTCAAAAGCTTTGTTGATCTGTCACATCCGCAGCGCAGGCCGCACCGCATCAAAGAGAACGGCATTTTCGCGGATCTTCTCCTCTCCGCCGAGCACACAGCGCACATTCGCCTGCATCGCATCCGCAACAAGCGGTGCAAGCGCACGGATGTCCGCCTGCTGTGCTGTGAGGATCTCATCGCGCGCACGCTGGCGATCCTCCTGCGTGATGCCGCGCAGATGGAACGTTGCGGCAATATCCCCCTTCATCTGCGGCGTCATCGGCGCATCCACGCCGCTCATCGTGCCGATGATGAATTTATCCATTTCACGGTCGGACACATCAAACGTGCGCACATAGTCCGCCGTCTCATCGAGCACATCCAGCGTCTCGGCGAGGTTCGGATCACGGTAGGAGGAAAACACCATAAACCCGTTGCGGTTGAACTGCGTCATCGCACCGTAGGCTCCGCCCTGCACACGGATGCGTGTCCAGAAATAGTCGTAGCGGAGCAGCGTCTCGAGCACGCGCATCGTCCCCGTGTAGCGATAGCCCAGCTTGAGGAAGTTTGCGCCCTTTGCCACGTACTGCACGCGGCTCTGCGTCGTCAGTCCCTCGTTGCGTGCGCGGATGTTCCACGTATATGGCGCGGACGGGAACACTGCCGCAGAGAGCGTGTCCCGGAACGCGGCGAACTGCGCTGCCGTCTCATCATACATGGAGGCGGGTGCCGTCACACTGAGGATCAGATCATTTTTATTAAAGATCTGCGGCAGGATGCGCGCAAATGCCGCCTGCATCTTCGCATGATCCGCGTCAAAATTCTCCTTGAATGCAGAGAGGAAATCGTGGAACGGCAGCCCCCCGATCTCCGCATAGGCGCCTGCCGGCATCAGGTAGGCGGCAATGCGTGAGGCGACGACCTGATTAGCTGCACGCTGGAGCGAGAGCTCCATGCCCGTCTTCTCCTCATCGACCAGCTCGCGGATACGCTTGATGCCCGAGAAGTCGCTCGTGCCGATGATCTCCGTGAGAAGCTCAAACAGACGCGGCAGATTCTCACGCAGCACCTTCGCGCGCAGCTTGAAGCGCGGCATGAGTGAGTCCGCCTCACCCGCACGCGTATAGGCGACAATGTCCGCTCCGATGCCGCCCGTATAGAGACTGCGCAGCATCGCCAGCTCTGCATAGCTGTGCTCCGCCGTATCGACCGCGCCGAACATCTCGGCGAGCAGATATGCGTACGGCAGATCCTCCTGCGAAACGGCTGCCATCGGGAAGTAGAAATTCAGATAGACAATGCCGTTCGTCTCGAGATCCGAAAAGAGCACCTTCGTCCCCGCGAGATCGCGTACCTCGAGCGGCAGACGCTCCGCATCCTTGCGAATGTCCGACCGTGCAAGGATAGGGATCGAGCGCAGTGCCTCCTCCGTATCGGGAGCCTCCTGCGCCGCCTTCAGCGCCGCACAGGAGCGCATGACCTCCGCGACCTCATCCGCACTCATCGCGGCCTTCTTCTCCGCCAGCTCCGCCGCCTGAGCAGCGGCCCGCTCTGCACCGAGCGTACGGCTCGGCGCGAGTGTCACGAGAGCGGCGTGCGGATTGTCGAGGAACGCCTCGCGAATCAGCTGCTCGAAGTAGCCGTCCTTGAGTCCCTTTTTGAGCGCGGCAAGAGCATCCTCATAGCGCAGATAGTTCTCAGGCGCACCGCCGTAGAGCCACGTCTTCATCAGGCGAATCCCGTAGATCAGCCCCTTGGGCGACGAGCCGAAGTCCGACTCACGCAGGCGGAACTCAAGCGTATTGAGCGATGCCTGTACGAGCTGATGATTGAGTCCCCCGTCCGCGAGCTGCGTCAGCGTCTCCCGCACGACCCGTGCGAACTCCTCCGCGCGCGCCGTCTCTGACTTACTGACCACGATGCTGAAGAACGGCTGAAGGATATCGCTCTCGTAGTTCGAATCCACATCGCGGCCGAGCCCCGCATCAATGAGTGCCTGCCGCAGCGGCGCGCCCTGCATACGCAGCAGCGCGTGATCGAGAATCTGCAGTGCCATGACGCGCTTCATGTCCGACGTATCGCCGATCACCCAGCTGAGCGAGAGAAAGGCGTTCTCTGCGAGCGGCTCCTCCGCGCCGATGGGATAGAAATGATCCTTGCGGACGCACGCCGGGAATGCAGACTGACGATCAATGCGCGACGGCACGGGAATGCGGTCAAAATGCGAGAGGTAGGCACGGTCGAGATACGCCAGCTTCTCCTCGATGTCGAGATTTCCATAGAGATAGATATAGCTGTTGGACGGATGATAATAGCGCGCATGAAACGCGAGGAACTGCTCCTGCGTCAGCGCGGGAATCGCCTCGGGATCGCCGCCCGACTCATAGCCGTATGTCGTATCGGGATAGAGTGCCGCCATGATGCGGCTGCCGAGGAGATCATCCGGCGCGGAGAGCGCGCCCTTCATCTCATTGTAGACCACTCCGCTGTACGTCAGCGGCGCATCTGCATTTTCAAGCTCGTAGTGCCACCCCTCCTGCATGAGCACCTGCGGATTCTCACGCATTGCCGGGTAAAACACTGCATCCAGATAGACATCCATCAGATTTTGGAAATCGCGGTCGTTGCGGCTTGCCACAGGGTACATCGTCTTATCGGGGAACGTCATCGCATTGAGGAACGTATTGAGCGAGCCCTTCACGAGCTCCACGAACGGCTCCTTCAGCGGATACTTGCGCGAGCCGCAGAGCACGGAGTGCTCCACGATATGTGCCACCCCCGTATCATCGACCGGCGGCGTACGGAAGCTGATCGAAAACACCTTGTTGTCGTCCGCCGTCTCTAAAAAAAACAGCTGAGCTCCCGTCTTCTCATGCACGAACGTGTATGCCGTCCCCTCTGCCTCTGCAATCTGCTCCGAGCGAAGCAGACGAAACCCGTGAATCACATCATCTATTTTCATCAAGCGTATCCTCCTTATCGTTACGCCTGCCATTATACCATAGAGAGGGAGATTCTCAAAACAAAAGGACTGTCGATACGACAGCCCAACAAGGGAAATATGAATAAATTCCCCTAAATCTCAAACCGGCGGAAACGCCTTCTCCGGGTATATCTCCTGTGCATTGGCATCATAGCGTCCGATACCGAGAAAAACGCCGTCCGCATAGACACGATAAAGCCCTGCAGCGAGAGGGCGCCGTTCCGTGGTTGAGAGCCCGCTGTAGAACGCCTTGACACGCTGCTGTACCAGCTCGTAGCAGGGGAGCGACAGGGCGCGGTCTGCCGCGCAGACCGCATCCTCCCCCGCCTCCGCAAGTTCCTCCGGGGTATAGGCATCCGCAAGGGTGAACGCACCGACGCGGCTGCGCAGGAGGAAGCGCATCGTCGCGGGCAGGTGCAGTGCCGCACCGATGCCGGCGCAGAGGGAACGGATATAGGTTCCCTTGGAGCAGTCCACATCGATGCGGATACGCCGCCGCTCAGCATCAATGTGCAGGAGTTCCAATCGGTGAATGGTGACCGTGCGCGTCGGAATCTCCACCGCCCGTCCCTGCCGCACGAGATCCGCGGCGCGCTTCCCGCCGACCTTGATTGCCGAGTAGACGGGGGGACGCTGGGTGATGCACCCGCGAAAGTGCGCGAGTACCGCCTCGATCTCCTCCGCCGACGGCAGAACGGGGTGCTCTGCGCACTCCGTTACCTCCCCGTAGACATCCCCCGTATCCGTCGCATAGCCAAAGGCAATCTCGGCACGATAGGACTTATCCGCACCCTCAAGGTACTCCACGAGCCGCGCAGCGCGCCCAAGGGCGATGGGGAGAATCCCAGCCGCCGCGGGATCGAGCGTCCCCGCATGACCGACACGTTTCTGGTGAAAGATGCGCCGCACGACATCGACGACATCGTGCGAGGACATCCCTGTCGGCTTCAGTACATTGATGAATCCATCCACG
>PPYF01114633.1_pt1 | contig 32972 bp, 29 predicted proteins | sample 1559871 | NCBI WGS metagenome assembly PPYF01 (sample SAMN08240021, study PRJNA423297) | Human gut metagenome, whole genome shotgun sequencing project.
TATAAAATCTATTAATGACCTTTATATCACCTCGATAGCAGAAGCAGGTACCCACCCGACTTTTCCATCTTCCAGTCGAATTTCTTTCCATTCTTTCATAGAGTTGTCTTTGACACTTACCTTTCTCCCTTCATGGAGAATAAACAAGCTAGTTCCACTCTCGCTTGGAGTACTCCGTACTGTTACACTCGGATTCATTACTATCGCCTCACTTCGATTAACCAAATGCTCTTTTTGTTGCGAAGCAAAAAGATTAGAGCAAACAGTGACAATCAGCAAAATGATTCCTGATATGAATCCTATTTTCTTTAACATAATCTGTTTGGAGAATATAAAGAAATAGAGAGCGATAATCAATAGAATAAAGGAGACAATACCCCATGTGGCCCATGCATCTACACTCATACTATTTGTCAGAGATTTGATCCATGAAACAAAGAATACTTCAGGAACAGGTTCAACCTTGTCTATTGTTTTTGCACGTGCCACTTCAAGATTAGCACGGATGTCACCATTTCCTGGTTGTAATAGCAGAGCACGCTCATAATTTAAAACAGCTTTCGCTATCTCCCCTATTTTATAATAACTATTTCCCAGATTGTAATAGACGTCGGCAGCTTCTCCATTTTTCAGTAATGCTTCATATATCTGAATAGCTGCTGCATAATCTTCTTTTATATATGCGGAATCTCCTTCAGCTTTTGTTGCATCTTCCAGTGTATTACTGGAAAATGTGGTATGCGAAGCGTGGATAGAATCAACTCCATTCGTTTGTCTAGTATCAATGCTTAACGAATCTTGTCCGAAACAAGTAAGCGACATTGATAATAATATAAAAAATAATATCTTTTTCATGACATAATCTCTTCTGGGTTAATGTTTTATTGAATTCTCCATTTTGCTTATTACTTCTATTGAAGAAGAATAAACTTTATCCATAGCTTGATTCTCATCACCTGGAGCAAACCGGGCAAATTCACAATCATTCAATGCATTCAGGAATTCTTTGATTAGTTCCTCATTTACTCCGTGATTTCTTAGTTTCTCTTCAATATTATCTTTAGATAAACGAGATACCGGAATATTCAGTTTGTCACTTATATATCCCCACAATGCCTTTAATACCTCATCGTAGAAAGCATCTTTTTTATTTTCGGAGAGTAATTTTCCTGCAAGCTTCATACGCTTCGTTGCCACTTTATTTGCTTTCTTCGTACGCATTTTAGCAACATTTGCATTTTCAGCAGCTTGCTTACGATAAATAATAAAGAAAATAATAAAGGCAAGAGCCGGAATGATATAGAACAACCAATATGTCATTGAACCATAGAAGAAACTTCCTTTAGGTTGGAGAGTAACTTCATTCTGTTTGATATAACGGATGTCTTCACCTAATACTTTCAAGTCCTCTTTATTCGTGAAGTTAGCAATTACTTGATCCGCATTACCTGCACCTTTCTCAACATTTACTACATAATCTTCTGTTTTCAGTGTTTTATAAGACTTGGAGCGAATATCAAAATAGCTGAAAGATACTCCCGGAATCTTATATGTTCCGGCATGTCTCGGAATTGCCAAATATTCAATAACTTTATTGCCTGTGAGTCCTTCCCGGGTTAATCTGACTTGATTGTCTACTTTGGGATCATATACTTCAAAATCATCCGGGAATTTAATTTCCGGATTAGAAATCAACTTCAGGTTACCTGTACCGGATATTACCAGTTTAATAGTAATAGCATCATTGGTTTTCAGTTCCTTACTGTTGATAGAAGAAGATATATTGAACTCTCCCACTCCACCTGAAAAATCTGCAGGTTTACCTGTAGGAAGCGGATTGACATTGATTGCTATCTTAGGAGTGGAAATATTTTTTTTAATTTCAATGACATTACTTCCTCCATTGAAGAAGGCATCAAAAGGATCATCTGATTGCACAGGTTTTCCGATAGTCATCTGGAACTGTGCCGGATCAATATATAGCTTTCCTGATTGTTGCGGGAAGAGAACAAACTGGCGATAAACCGTTGTATAGTAATTACGTCCCTGATAATGCTCCGGAGTCCATCTTGCATTGGTTGTCATTTCTATTTCTTGAGAATGGAAACCTTTAAAGTCGGGCAATTTCGCATTATTAAGTTGTAAGTTGGATTCTCTGGTGTATATTTTATAGGTTAGGACAAAAGCCTCCTGTTCATACACATTTGTTTTACTGGCACTTGCCATAATAAAAAGGTCCTGATTAGAGACACTTGTACCAGATGAGGAATGTATAGAACCACTACTACTATTATTTTGTCCGCTATTGCCACCTTGATCTTGTGGCAATACTTTAATCTTTACTGAGTTTGACACCATTTGGTCACCATCGGCAACAATGGAGGCACCGGGTATTGTGTATTCTCCGGCATTATTAGCCATTAATATGTATGTAAATGTAATACTGCTAGTAGATGTAACATTACCATTCACTATTTGAGTACTACTTTGTTGTGATCGGCTTGGACCCATCAATACATCAAAACCTTTGATTGATGGTGCCCGAAAATCTTTCACTTTTTGTGTAGTTACAATATACGACAGCCTGAATTGTTCGCCTACTACCACTGCATCAGGAGCAGAAGCAGTAAAAGACACCTTATCAGCAAACACATGAGTGCTATATGCTATCAATGCCATCAATATAATAATCAGTTTTTTCATTGCTTATGAAATTTATATCATCAACTTTATATTACCAATCTTTTTCCAAGCGACCGCCTTGCATAACTTTTTGTTGCTTCTTCACTTTATCCTGCACATCTTTCTCGTCCTGCATGACAGAATTCAGTAATTGTTCAGCATTTTCCTTTGACATCTGATTATCTTGTTTCTTTTCAGATTTCGGTGGTTGCTGCTGATCTTTCTTTTCATCTTGTTTCTGATCCTTCTGTTTGTCTTTATTCTGGTCCTGTTTCTGATCTTGTTTCTGATCTTGTTTTTGCTGATCTTTGTTTTGGTCCTGATTTTGATCTTGATTCTGCTGATTTTGTTGGTCTTTCAGCATTTTCTGTGCAAGAGCCAAATTGTACCGGGTTTCATGATCGGTAGGATTATTACGCAGTGACATTTTATATGCATCTACAGCTTTGGCATAGTCTTTACCAGCCTGGAAAATTACCCCCATATTGTGATAAATATGGGCGAGTTTCATTTTATCTTTTTCTATTTTGCTGGCCGATACATATTGTTCCATGGCATCCTGAAACTTTTGCTGTTGCGAAAGGGTATTTCCCAGATTATACATGGATACCGTAGACTTGGGATTAGCTTCCAAGGCCTTCCGGTAGTTCACCTCTGCATCAACAAATACGCTATCATTAAACAGACGGTTTCCCTTACGGATATAGTCGCGTTCTGCTTTCTGAGCCGATACACCAGCTGCCGCTAACAGAAATACAGCGAATAGAATATATTTACTTTTTAACATACGTATAACTATTTCTTATTAGAAAACAGGTGAATGTTCTTAAATAAAGGATTTTTGCGATCCAGAATTAAGATTTCTGCCAATAACAATAGTAGAATAACCCATGCAATAGCCTGGAATTGTTCGTTAAACTCCGTATATACTTTCGACTCTACATCAGACTTCGCCATTTTATTCACTTCTTGATTGATGGCCTTTTGGGCTGAATTAGAATTATCTACTCGTACATATATACCTTTTCCTTCTTTTGCAATTTCCTGACACATAGCTTCATTCAAACGGGTAACAATCACATTACCTTCCCGGTCGCGGCGGTAATCATTCGTTCCTTCCACCGGTATTGGAGCGCCATCAGGCATACCTACTCCCAATACACTTACTTGAATACCCTTTTCTGCCGCAGCTTTGGCAGCTTCCACTGCACCACCTTCATGATTTTCACCATCAGTAATAACAATAATGGCCCGTCCTACCCCTTCTTGCGGGGTGAAACTACGGGCTGCCAGATTGATTGCTTCCCCAATAGCTGTACCCTGTTTAGAAATCAACGAAGGACTAATGGATTCTAAGAACATCTTAGCAGAAATATAGTCACTTGTAATTGGCAGCTGTGTAAAAGCGTCACCGGCAAATACAATCATACCTACCTTATCATTATCAAGCTCATCTACTAATCTGGATATTAATCTTTTTGCTTTTTCTAAACGGCTAGGCTGTACATCCTGCGCTAACATAGAGTTTGAAATGTCCAAAGCAATAATTACCTCTACTCCCTTACGTTTAACCGTTTCCAGTTTTGAACCGAATTGAGGGCGTGCCAGTAATACGGAGAACAAACCAATAGCAACAAAAATAATCCAGAATTTTACATCCGGACGATATTTGGATACGTCAGGCATTAACTGAGCCAACAAAGTCGGATCTCCGAAACGTCGGATATTCTTTCTCCTCTTGTAATTGGAATACAAGTAGAAAGCTGCTAAAAAAGGTAATAGCAGCAATAAATATAAATATGTAGGTTCTCCAAATCGAAACATCTTCTTACTATTTTATGATTGGCAAATAACGATTGACAAACATCCTTATGGAATTTTCTTGAGTACCGAATTACGTAATAGTACTTCCAACAAGACACAGAGAAAAGCTGCTAAAGCAAACCAATGATATTCTTCGTCCCGCTTACTATACTCTTTTACATTCAGTTTCGTCTTTTCCAGTTTATCAATTTCTTCATATACTTCTTTAAGCTTCGAGTTGCTCGTAGCCCGGAAATAGTTACCATCTGTCGTTCCGGCGATCTCTGTCAATGTCTTTTCATCAATTTCTACCGGCATACTTACATATTGCACCGTATTTCCGACTGGATAAGGATAAGGAGCCATTCCATTGGTACCTACTCCGATGGTATATACACGAATACCAAAGCTTTTTGCTATTTCTGCCGCTGTCATAGGCGAAATATCTCCCTTGTTATTAGTACCATCCGTCAATAGGATAATAACTTTGGATTTCGCTTTGCTATCTTTTAAGCGGGTTACAGCATTTGCAATACCCATACCGACAGCAGTACCGTCAGTGATAAGACCACATTTGATATTATGTATCATATCCAACAATACAGCATGGTCTACAGTCAACGGACATTGGGTGAAAGTTTCTCCTGCAAATAATGTAATACCGATATTATCATTGGGACGTCCATTGATAAACTCTGCAGCTACGTCTTTAGCAGCTTCCAGTCTGTTCGGCTTCAAGTCTTCAGCCAGCATACTGGTAGAAACGTCGATAGCCAGCATAATATCAATTCCTTCTATCTCACTGTTCTGCCACTTATTAGTAGTTTGCGGGCGTGCAAGAACCAAAATAACCAGTACTAAAGCAAGGCAGCGTAATAGAAATGGAACATGCAACAAATAATTCTTATAACTTTTAGGTGTATGTGCATATACCCGGGCATCTGAAATTTGAAGAGTTGCTTCACTTTTCTTTTGCTTCAGGATATACCATACAATATACGGTATAAGCAATAATAGCAAAAACAGATATTCAATATTGGCAAAAACCATTTTATTTATGATTTAACAGTTTACTATTTAGTATTAAGCTATACATCCTTTATACAAAAAGATTGTATAACTGTAGACCTATATATATAAAGGTACCGATCAATGCTGCTGATAACAATGCAATTCCACAAATCAGCATAGCTTTAACACGTAAAGAGCGTTTCTCAATGATTGTGATTTCCGTTGGTTGCGGTTTCTGATTTTCCTCTTCCGGTTGCTTGGTCTCATTGATAAAATCAATGGCATTAATCAAATTGGCATCGTTCTCATTCATCTGAGGATTATGCTTGGCGAACTTCACTAAATCAGCAGTCTGGAACAATAGTTTTAGGTCTGATATGGCTTCTTTATCATTCATTTCCAGTAACTGATCGATTATTTCAGAAGAAGTCATTTCCAATGCATTAAATCCGAAACGGTCCTTAATATATGTACGAATGGCATCGGTAAGTTCGGTATAGTACTCCTTCGATTGCCCTTTCTGCCATACCTTCTCTGTCTTGATACGTTCTATCTCTTTCATTGCAGCCTGATGTGGTGGCAATTTAGGTTCAACTTTAATTTTACGGATAATCGGTTTATTATCACGTATACGAACAATCAGATAGATCAGCAGGCCAAGCAAAGGTAAAGCCAAGAATGAACAAGCGATCAATCCATACCAGTCTTCCCATGCGAAAGGAGCTTTCATCACAGGTTTTTGTCCGAAGAACTGGTCTGGATGTAAGGTGTCAACCGGCATTGAATATACTTTCAATGCCAAAGCTTTGGAGTTGTACACTTTCCCATCTACGGTAACCGGCATTGGCGGCAGATAATATAGAGCAGAGTCAAAAGAAGTGATAATGTACTCCTGCGTAATCACCATCCGCTGACGATCATTCAGGAATTGTGTATCTGGTTTGACTGTTTCTATAATTTCCACACCTCTTACCAGTGTATCAGTGTAAGCAGGAAAAATAGCACGCTGTTTGGCATCCATGGCTACTTGCAATTGCACTTTCGCCTGTTCGCCGATCAGTATCTGCAGTGAATCAATTTTTGCTTCTACTGTAACAGACTGTGCTACTGCTTTACTGACAAACAATAGACCTAATAATGCTATCAGAATAATATTTCTATTCATCTTTGATTCCATTAATTTCGTTTGGCAAATAAATTCAACAATGCCTTTACGTAATCCTGATCGGTTCTGACGGATACAGCATCTACGTTGCTTTTGGTAAAAATATCGTTCAGTTCAGTCTGCTTTTGTATCCACCAGTCGCGATGTGCCCGGCGTACAGCTTTGGAAGAGGTGTCAATCCATTGTTCATGTCCAGTTTCTGCATCTTTGATTCGCATCAGTCCTACTGGAGGGAGATCACTGACTCTCCTGTCGTATACTTGCAATGCTACTACATCATGTTTCCTGTTAGCAATGGTCAGCGCATTCTTAAAGCTTTCCTGGTCAATAAAATCTGATAAGATAAATGCAGTGCAACGTCTTTTCATTACGTTTGTCAAATATTCCAAGGCAAGACGAATATTTGTGCGACGGCTTTCTGGTTGGAAATCAATCAATTCACGGATAATATATAAGATATGTTTACGTCCTTTCTTGGGAGGAATAAACTTCTCTATCCGGTCTGAAAAGAAAATCACACCTATTTTATCATTATTCTGGATGGCAGAGAAAGCAAGAGTAGCAGCGATTTCCGTCACCATATCTTTCTTTAACTGCTTTATCGTACCAAATTCCAAACTTCCGGAAACATCAACCATTAACATAACTGTCAGTTCACGTTCTTCTTCAAACACTTTCACATAAGGTTTATTGAAGCGCGCAGTCACATTCCAGTCTATGTCACGTATATCATCACCGAATTGATATTCACGGACTTCCGAAAATGACATACCCCTACCTTTGAAAGCCGAATGATACTGGCCTGCAAAGATATTGTTAGACAATCCTCGTGTCTTTATTTCAATTTGGCGAACTTTTTTTAGTATTTCACTTGTTTCCATTTATACAGTAGTTAATTAGTAGGTAGTTAAGTAGTCATGCATAGATACTTATGACTACTTATTGACTGTATTATAACTACAAATTAGGGCACTTCAACCTTATTCAGAATCTTACTGATGATTTCGTCCGAAGTCATGTTGTTAGCTTCAGCTTCGTATGTCAATCCGATACGGTGACGAAGAACATCATGTGCTACAGCACGTACATCTTCCGGAATAACATAGCCGCGACGTTTGATGATTTTTCTTCTTCCAACTTCGGATAATCAATGACTACTTTCAGCATGAAACGGTCAACCTGTGCTTCAGGAAGCGGATAAGTACCTTCCTGTTCGATAGGGTTCTGAGTTGCCAATACAAGGAAAGGTTCCGGTAACATGAATGTTTCTTTACCAATAGTAACCTGACGTTCCTGCATTGCTTCCAGCAAAGCACTTTGTACTTTTGCAGGAGCACGGTTAATTTCATCAGCTAATACAAAGTTTGCGAAAATAGGTCCGCGCTGCACTTTAAAAGATTCATCTTTCTGACTGTAAACCATTGTACCGATAACGTCTGCAGGCAATAAGTCCGGCGTAAACTGGATACGGCTATATTTCGCATCAATCAGAGAAGCGAGTGTCTTAATAGCCAAAGTTTTCGCCAAACCAGGCACACCTTCCAAGAGGACGTGGCCATCGGAAAGTAATCCGATAAGCAGTGATTCAACCAAATGTTTCTGACCAACAATGATTTGGTCCATACCTGTCGTAAGATTGGTAACGAAAGCACTTTGTCTTTCAATCCGCTCATTTAGCTCGCGGATATCAATTGATTCAGCCATAAATACTTAATATTTTATTATTTAAATCCCATTAATTTTATGTAAGCCTTGCCTGTGTCATAAGGCTTTTTATTTTGCCCCAAAAGTACGCCATATAATTAACGATTGCAACTAATTTTTATTAAAAAACAATGCGAAATCTTTAGATTAAGGTACTTTCATACGCTTTTGTACATCCATAACACTTCACCCGACCAATACAGGATTTGCATGGTCGGGTGAATGGATTATAACTACTTATTCTTTTGTAAGTTCCGGTATTTCAATAGTTGTGCCATACGGTACATTGTTGGGGTTCTTAATAACCTTCGGATTGTGTTTCACAATGTATGGCCACATTGCCTTTGTACCATAAAAACGCAAGGAAACCCTAGTCAAAGTTTCTCCTTCTTTGATTGTATATTTTGTCTTGGTTCCCGTAATCTTATAAGATGCTGAATCCAGATAGGCAGAAGTAGCAGGTTGTTGTGTAACCGTTTGAGGTTCTGCTTTGACAGGAATAGCTTCTTCTTTTTTGGCAACCGGTTGTGTCGTGGTAGCGACTTTGGATACATCAGGCGTTATTACCTTTGCGGTATCCTTATGTGCAATCGTATCAGAAAGCTGCGCTTCCGGTTGAACGGGTTGAGTGGTCACAGGCGGCATATCCAGTGCATTCTTGTCAGATGAAGAAGAGAATAAATCCGGATAATAAATAAAAAGAATGACACCTCCGCATAATAACAAAACGACTACAATAACAGCTATTAAATAAGGTACAGGAGATTTTTCCTTCACTGGGGCTGTCTTTTTAGAAACCGGTTGGGATACTTGTTCCGGTTGGACCGGTTTTATCGTTTCTTTTTCAGCAGGAGGCACTATGGGAGTCACAGGTTGCAGATTTGCTTTTAGAAGCTCTTGCTCTATAATCTTTTCGGCAGTGATCTCTTCTTTTTCTTCTTCTATAGATGCTGCTTGCTGCTCATCGATTATCACTCCCTCTTCCGGAACCTCTTCATCTTCCAGCTGTTCTACCTTTTCTTCGATATCAGTCTCTGTAATGGCTTCTTCGGGCTCTTTAGGAGACATCTGTTCTGTCGATTCCTGTGCTATTGCAGATTCCTCAGTAATAGCAGGTTCTTCAATGGACTCTTCCACAAGTGGCTGACTGGCTATTTGCTCTTCCTGAATCGGCTCTTCTTCCGAAAGACCTTCATCAGTACCTTCATTTTCTTCTATCACAGTAGTTTCAGAGTCATCCCCCATCTCATTCAAGACTGCCTGTGCTGACGCTTCCTCTCCTGTTTCTTCTTCCTCAGTCTCTTCTATCGGAGTATCTTCCAGAATTGTATTTTCATTCAATACAACAGTCTCAAAGTGTGCAAAAGGTTTATTTATCGTATCCCTTAGATTTGCATCCGGAGAAAATGAGACTTTTGTATGTCCTTTTATCTGGAAACGCTCTCCTGTGTTGACATTGACACTTTCCCGGCTATCTACATCAATAAGTTTGAAAGTTCCCAATCCTTTGATTTTTACAGTCTTTTCGTTCTCCAAGGCTTGTTCTATCAAGAGGAAAAACTCTTTAACAAACGCTTCGGCGTCTTTCTTGGTCATGCTATGTTTGGCTGCCAATAAGTCAGTAAGGTCTTGAATTGTTAGTCTTTCATTCATAACGGGAAATATTTATTTAAACTTATCTTTCAATGTATTGCTAGGTCTATACGATAATACCAATTTAGGTGGAACCAGCATGCGTTGTTTGCTTGCCGGGTTGATTGAAATCCGTTCCGCTTTCTTTTTCACTTCAAAAGAACCGAATCCTTGAATTGCAATCACATTACCTTCTTCCAATTCTTGTGTCATACTGGACAACAAAGAATTCATCAATTCGGAAGTATCCTTGATTGTGTATCCCAATCTTTCCGCTAGTTCGGATGTAAATTCCTTATTATTCATAGTCATTTATAATCTTTGCATATAAATCAAAATCGTCCGCATTCACCACTTCTACCTGATAAAACTGTCCGATCTTAAGTTCTCTCTCTGAACGATCAATCAATACTTCCGGATCTACTTCCGGTGAATCAAATTCTGTTCGTCCGATATAATAATCTCCTTCCAGACGATCGATGATAACTTTCATCTGTTTGCCGATCTTTTCTGCACTTAACTCTGCCGAAATACCTTGCTGGATATCCATCAATTCATCAAGTCGGGCTTGTTTAACCTCTTGTGGAATAGAATCTTCGTATGTTTCTGCAGCATAAGTCCCTTCTTCTTCGGAATATGCGAAAGCACCCATTCGATCAAAACGTACTTTACGTACAAATTCTTTGAGATCTTCGAAGTCTTCCTCTGTTTCTCCGGGATGTCCTACCATTAAAGTCGTCCTCAGGTGAATGCCCGGTACTTCTTTACGGAATTGTTCGATCAATTGGTAAGTATCCTCTTTGCTCACTTGTCGGCGCATTAACTTCAACATATTGTCACTGATGTGCTGAAGGGCAATGTCCATGTATTTGCATACATTGTCACGTTCGCGCATAACCCGGAATAAATCTGTTGGAAAATGTGCTGGATAGGCATAATGCAAGCGAATCCATTCCACCCCGGGTATATCAGAAATACGCTCAATCAATTCCGGAAGCATTTGTTTCTTATACCGGTCGATCCCATAATAAGTCAATTCTTGTGCGATCACCTGAAATTCCTTCACGCCTTGCGATACCAGGTATCGTACTTCGTCCAGAATTTCTTCTATTGGCTTGGAAATATGGTGTCCTGTAATAATGGGGATAGCACAATAAGAACATTTACGATCACATCCTTCTGAAATTTTCAGGTAAGCATAATGCTGGGGAGTTGTCAATGTCCGTTCGATATATAATTCATCGTGATAGACCTTTCCCAAGTCCTGCAAAAGCTCCTTCCAATTAAATTTCCCATAAAATTTGTCTACCTGTGGTATCTCAACAGCTAATTCCTTGAGATAGCGTTCGGAAAGACAACCCATCACGAAAAGTTTCTTTAAATCCCCTTCTTCTTTTCTTTCAGCGAACTCCAGAATCATATTAATGGATTCTTCTTTGGCATCACCAATGAACCCACATGTATTGATTACCGCAATTTCCCCTTGCGGATTTTCAGTGTCATGAGTTACGCTGTATCCGACTTCCTCCAATTGGCGCATTAGCTGCTCGGAGTCAACCAGATTTTTAGAACATCCTAAAGTAATAATATCTATTGTTTTTCTTTTCATGCATTTTCTCCAAACAAGGAATCAACGAATTCATTTTTACGGAATACCTGCAGATCTTCCATACCTTCGCCTAGTCCGATATATTTAACAGGAATCTTGAATTGATCGGAAATACCAATCACAACACCACCTTTGGCGGTTCCATCAAGCTTAGTGATGGCCATAGCGGTAACTTCCGTCGCCAAAGTAAATTGTTTGGCTTGCTCAAATGCATTTTGTCCGGTGGAACCGTCCAGTACCAATAAAACTTCATCCGGTGCATCAGGCACTACCTTCTTCATCACATTCTTAATTTTGGTCAACTCGTTCATTAAGCCTACCTTATTGTGCAGACGACCGGCTGTATCAATAATAACCACATCTGCGTTATTGGCAACGGCCGAACTAAGAGTGTCATAAGCCACAGATGCGGGATCTGCTCCCATTTTCTGTTTAACTACGGGAACTCCTACCCGTTCTCCCCAAATCATTAGCTGTTCCACAGCTGCAGCGCGGAAAGTGTCAGCGGCTCCCAAGTAAACGGATTTACCAGCTTTCTTGAATTGATAAGCCAGTTTACCAATGGTTGTAGTTTTACCTACCCCATTTACTCCCACAACCATAATGACATAAGGTTTTCTTGCGATGGGTACGTCGAAATCAGCTACATCATCCGAATTATTTTCAGTAAGCAAAGCTGCTATTTCGTCACGTAATATAAGATTCAGTTCCTGAGTATTTACATACTTATCTGCAGCAGCACGTTTTTCGATGCGCTTGATAATATTTAAAGTTGTTTCTACACCTACGTCAGATGTAATCAGCACTTCTTCCAGATTATCTAATACTTCATCGTCTACTTTTGACTTGCCAGCCACAGCACGAGCTATTTTACTGAATACGCTCTCTTTGGTTTTAGATAATCCTTTATCTAAAGTTTCCTTCTTCTCCTTTGAAAAAAAACTAAAAAATCCCATATTTACACTTGTTTGTATAATACATTTGCTACAAAGATATAACAAAGGATTGGAAAAGTAAAAAAAGAAGCAATAAAAAATCCCCTCATTGTTCGCCAATGAGAGGATTTTGCAGTTATAGCGTATATGCTATTTCGATTATTTTTTGAAAAAGTCTTGTACTTTTTCATTAGGAACCATTTGTTCATCAAAAACGTATGCTCCAGTTTTCGGAGATTTTACCATTTTGATAACCTTGGTATAAGCACGACCTTCTTTAGAACCTTCGTGCAAACTTGCTACTGTTTTCTTTGCCATGGGTTATACTACTTTATTATTTAATTTCCTTGTGTACTGTTACTCTCTTCAGAATCGGGTTGTATTTTTTCAACTCAAGTCTTTCTGTAGTATTCTTTCTGTTCTTAGTTGTGATATAACGAGATGTTCCCGGCATTCCACTGTCTTTGTGTTCTGTACATTCCAGAATCACTTGCACTCTGTTACCTTTTGCTTTCTTTGCCATTGTAAGTTTTCTCCTCTACGTTTAGCCGATTACTTTAATGCTTTTCCAATCACAATAACCTTTAGCCACTGCTTCAGTCAGCGCAGCATCCAGTCCTTTTTTGTTGATAATACGCAACCCGTTAGCACAAATGCTAAGGCTGATCCAACAATCTTGTTCTACATAATAGAACTTTTTGTTAAACAAGTTCAAATCAAAGGTTCTTTTAGTTCTTCTCTTTGAGTGTGAAACATTGTTGCCAATCATGGCTTTCTTTCCGGTAATTTGACAAATCTTCGACATTTCTATCTTATTTTTATAGTTTTATATCTATACTTCTTTCAAACAGGACGCAAAGTAAGCACTTTTATCCGTATAAAACAAGAATTTCCTAAAATAATTCACTTCCAGGCACCTATTTTTCTTTATTTGAGTAAATCACGGAGCATTAATAGTGCATTATTGCCTGCTCTTTCGATATTCATGCTTCTTCCGCGGTTCGTTTCCTGTTTGTAAGTACGAATTTCGTTTTTATAACCAGCAGCTATCCAAACAGTTCCCACCGGCTTCTCGGGAGTACCCCCTCCAGGGCCTGCTATCCCTGAAGTAGCAACGGCGCAATCGGTTTTTAGTGCTTTCATCGCACCTTTTACCATTTCAATCACAGTTTCTTCGCTGACGGCCCCATGTTGCTCCAATGTCTCGGAGGAAACGTGTAAAAGTCCCATTTTTACTTCATTTGAATAGGCTACTACGCTTCCGTTAAAATATTCAGAACTACCGGCAATGGAGGTCAAACGTGCGGCAATACTGCCTCCGGTACAACTTTCTGCGGTGGAAACGGTCAATTTCTTCTTTTTTAAAAGTTCACCGACTATAACTTCCAAAGGCGTATCTTCTTCACTGAAAATGTCTTCACCAAGTATTTCCTCTAATTTTACCTTTTCACGTTCAAGAAGAACTTTTACTTCTTCCCTGTTTTGTCCGCGCCCCGTCAGTCTAAGACGAATAATCCCCAGCTTAGGCAAATATGCCAATTTGATACATTCTGGCAGAGTACTCTCCCACGGTTCCAGTTTTTCTGCCAATACGGATTCCGGATAGTGTTGTACAAGAAATGTTTGATGCATAATCACATCCGTTTGAAATCTCTCGTGCAGTTTAGGTAATACACTTTCTGTCATTACGGCAGTCATCTCTTGCGGAACGCCCGGCATGGAAACAAGTACCTTTCCATCTCTTTCGAACCAGCTGACAGAAGCACTTCCTACAGGATTATTTATCACAGTACAATCTTTCGGAACCATTGCCTGGCTTTTGTTGAGTGCATTCATTGGGATTTTCCCTGCCAGTACCCGTTTTACGTTTTCGAATACTTCTTCGCTGAAAACCAGTTCCGTATGAAAGTATTTGCATAAAGTTTGTTTGGTGATATCGTCTTTGGTAGGTCCGAGTCCTCCGGTTACTAAAACAATATTCACCCTTTCCATCGCATTATCAATCGCATCCAAGATTTCCTTTTCCCGATCACGGATTGAAACAATACGAAGAACCTCGATGCCTATTTTATTTAATTCCTGCCCCATCCAGGCTGAATTAGTGTCGACAACCTGTCCTATCAACAGTTCGTCGCCAATGGTTATTATTTCGGCAAACATACTTCTTAGTTTTTATCCTATTATATATAATAAGGTATACCCAATTATAACGTCACACGAGAATAAGCCGGAAGATCAATAGAACAAAAGTCCTTATCCAGATATTTGAAATATCCGGTAATGGCGATCATGGCTGCATTATCAGTCGTATAACTGAATTTAGGGATAAAAATGTTCCAGCCATATTTCTCGGCATGTTCCCGGAAAGCATTACGCAATCCATTATTTGCAGAAACTCCTCCGGCCACAGCTATTTCATTAATCTTATATTCTTTAGCGGCTTTTCGTAATTTATCCATCAGAATATCCACTACAGTAGCCTCCAATGATGCTGCAAGATCTACTTTATGGTGCTCTATGAAATCGGGATCTTCCTTTAACCAGTCGCGTAATGAATATAAAAAGGAAGTTTTCAATCCACTGAAACTGTAATCCAGACCAGGGATATGCGGTTTGCTGAATGTAAAAGCTTTCGGATTTCCCTGACGAGCCAGTTTGTCAATGATCGGTCCGCCGGGATAACCAAGTCCCATCACCTTAGAGCATTTATCAATAGCTTCACCTGCGGCATCGTCAATAGTCTGTCCAAGAATCTCCATATCATTATAGGCTTTGACCAGTATGATTTGTGAATTTCCTCCGGATACCAGCAAACAGAGAAATGGGTAAACAGGTTGTCTCTCCTCTTCTCCTTCTGCTTTAATAAAATGAGCTAAAACATGTCCAGTCAAATGATTAACATCAATCATTGGAGTGTTTAAAGAACGAGCGAATCCTTTTGCAAAGGAGACTCCAACAAGCAAAGACCCCATCAATCCCGGTCCGCGAGTGAAAGCTACTGCGCTCAACTCTTCTTTGGTGACGCCGGCACGTTTTAATGCTTCATGTACTACCGGTACGATGTTTTGTTGGTGTGCCCGTGAAGCCAACTCGGGTACTACTCCGCCGTATGCTTCATGTACGGCTTGACTTGATACCACATTTGACAGCAAATAACCATCCTTGATTACGGCTGCCGACGTATCGTCACAGGAGGATTCAATTCCTAAAATTATTGCACTCATAAGTATTTAAACTATTAAACGGTGCAAAAGTAATCATAAAACTACGATTCGTAACGAACTATTTTATATTTTTGTTCGCAAAATAAAAGTTATCGCATATCAGAACGCTGAAAAAGACTGTACGCTGGGTAGTAGGTATTGTACTGGGAGTATATATCGGGACTATTGTTTTGCTGAATATACCAAACATTCAGCAAGCAATGAGTGTATTTGTAGCTGAAGAACTTTCCGAAGTTTTAAATACAAAGGTAGTAATTGGTAGAATTAATATCGGTCTATTGAACCGTATTATTATTGATGATGTATTGCTTGACGATCAGAGTGGTCAGGAAATGCTCAAAGTCACACGTTTGTCTGCCAAGTTCGATATTATGCCTTTTTTTAAAGGAAAGATATCCATTAGCAGTGTCCAGCTTTTCGGATTTAATATCAATCTCCGGAAAGAGACTCCGGATTCCCCTCCTAATTTTAAGTTTGTTTTGGATGCTTTTGCTTCCAAAGATACCGTGAAGAAAGAAAACTCCCTTGATTTGCGTATTAATTCCATCCTGATTCGTCGTGGAAGGATGTCTTATCATGTGTTGTCGGAAGAAGAAACACCGGGGAAATTTAACGCTAAGCATATTCAGCTTCAAAATATCATCGCTAATATATCGCTGAAGGCATTAAGTAAGGACTCTTTGAATTTAGGGATCAAGCGATTGAGCCTTGATGAAAAAGCATCCGGATTCTCTTTGAAAAAAATGAGTTTGAAACTAGTTGCCAATAACAAGCAGACAAACATTGATAATTTTGCAATAGAATTGCCCGAAACCTCTCTCAAGCTCGATACCATTCATTTGGAGTATGATAGTTTGAAAGCTTTTGACCGTTTTACAGAACAAGTGCATTTCTCTTTCCGTACTTTGCCATCGCAAGTTACTTTAAAAGATATTTCCCCTTTTGTCCCTATCCTCTCGCATTTCAAGGAACCGGTGACGTTGGACATGGAGGTGAAGGGAACTGTGGATCAGTTGACTTGTTCGCATCTGGAGATTACAGCCGATGACCGTCAGTTCCGTCTGCGAGGAGATGTATCGCTTCAGGACTTATCGCGTCCACAAGATGCGTATGTATATGGAACCCTTTCCGAACTTTCGGCCAATACACGTGGAGTCGGTTTTTTAGTGCGTAATTTGAGCCATAATTATAATGGAGTTCCTCCTCTTCTCGAACGTTTGGGAAACGTGAGTTTCCAGGGAGAAATTTCGGGATACTTCACGGACTTAGTTACTTATGGGCAATTACAAACGAGTCTTGGAAATGTAAAGACCGACTTAAAATTGAGTTCTGATAAGACAAAAGGATTATTTGCGTATTCCGGAGCTGTCAAAACAGAGGACTTTCAACTAGGTAAATTATTGGATAATGAGGAATTGGGAGAAATTACTTTCAATCTGGATGTACATGGCCGGCATATTGCTGACCATTTGCCTGCCGTAGAATTGAAAGGACTGATTGCTTCGATAGATTATAGCAGATATAGATATGAGAATATCACACTGGACGGAGAATACAAACAAGGCGGATTTAATGGAAAGATTGCGTTGGATGATCCTAATGGCTCTATTTATTTGAATGGAGACGTAAATATTGCATCTAAAGTTCCTACTTTTAATTTTCTTGCAGTAGTCAATAAAGTACGCCCACATGATTTGAATCTTACGACCAAATATCCTGATGCAGAGTTCTCTTTAAAACTGAAAGCTAATTTTACAGGTGGATCAGTGGATGAGATGATTGGAGAAATCAATGTGGATAGCTTGGAATTTACAGCTCCGGATAAAGCATATTTCATGCAGAATATGAATATCCGGGCAACCAAACAAAATGGAGAAAATCAGCTTAGATTGACTTCCGAATTCCTGAAAGCAAGCATAGAGGGAAAATTCCAATATCACACATTACCTGCCAGTATTCTGAATATTATGCGGAAATATGTGCCGTCTTTGATATTACCTCCCAAGAAGCCGATTGAAACCCATAATAACTTTTTGTTTGATATACATATATATAATACGGACATTTTATCTACGATATTTGATATACCGTTAACGGTGTATACTCATTCTACGTTGAAGGGATATTTTAATGATGCTTTACAACGCTTGCGTGTAGAGGGATATTTTCCCCATCTGCAATATAAGAACAACTATATTGAGTCAGGTATGATTCTGTGCGAGAATCCGGCAGATCATATTCGTGCACGGGTTCGTCTGACTAATTTGAAAAAGAAAGGGGCAGTCAATCTATCTCTGGATGCACAAGCTAAAGATGACAATGTCAGTACGACTTTGGATTGGGGAAATAATGCTGCAGCAACATATAGCGGGAAATTAGCAGCTGTTGCCAAATTTCTACGTACAAGCGGAGAAAAGTCATTGTTGAAAGCGATGGTGGATGTGAAGCCTACTGATGTTATTTTAAATGATACTCTCTGGAAGATACATCCTTCGCAGGTGGTGGTCGATTCCGGACGAGTGGATGTGAATAATTTCTATTTTAGTCATCAGGATAGGTATGTACGTATTAACGGCCGGCTTTCCGAGAATCCTAAAGATACTGTAAAGGTTGATCTAAAGGATATAAATATGGGATATGTATTTGATATTGCAAGTATATCCGACGATGTAAATTTTGAGGGCGATGCAACAGGAACGGCTTATGCAAGCGGAGTGCTTAAAAAGCCTATCATGAATACCCGTTTATTTATAAAGAATTTCTCACTCAATCACGGTCGTTTGGGTGAACTGGATATATATGGTGAGTGGGATAATGAAAACAGAGGTATCCGGTTGGATGCATCCATTCAGGATATATCTCCTTCTCCGTCGCGTGTCACGGGTATTATTTATCCATTAAAACCCGAGAGCGGACTTGATTTAAATATTGAAGCAAATGAATTGAATCTGAAATTCCTCGAACATTATATGAAGTCTATTGCCAATGATATTAAAGGGCGAGGAACAGGAAAAGTACATTTCTATGGAAAATTTAAAGGATTGAACCTGGATGGTGCGGTTATGACAGACGCATCTATGAATTTTGATATTTTAAACACGCATTTTGCGGTAAAAGATACTATTCATTTGGCTCCTACTGGATTGACATTTAATAATATACATATCTCTGATATGGAAGGGCATTCGGGAAGAATGAATGGATATTTGCATTTCCAGCATTTTAAGAACCTAAACTATCGTTTCGAGATACAGGCAAATAATATGCTTGTGATGAACACAAAAGAATCGACAGATATGCCTTTCTATGGTACGGTATATGGTACCGGGAATGTATTGCTCTCTGGAAACGCCATACAGGGGCTCGACGTAAATGTGGCCATGACTACAAATCGAAATACTACCTTTACCTATATTAATGGTAGTGTAGCATCGGCTACTAGCAATCAGTTTATCAAATTCGTGGATAAAACACCTCGTCGTACTATCCAGGATTCTGTTCAAGTAATTTCATATTACGAACAAATACAGCAAAAACGTCAGGAGGAGGAAGAGCAGAAAACAGATATCCGTTTGAACATTCTCGTGGATGCAACTCCCGATGCCACCATGCGAATCATTATGGACCCTATTGCCGGAGATTATATCAGCGGAAAAGGTACGGGAAATATCCGGACGGAATTTTATAATAAGGGCGATGTGAAAATGTTCGGTAATTACCGGATCAATCAAGGAGTATATAAATTTAGTTTGCAGGAAGTGATCCGTAAAGACTTTATTATCAAAGATGGAAGTACAATAACGTTCAATGGTGCACCTTTGGATGCTAATATGGACATACAAGCTTCATATACAGTGAACTCTGCCTCTTTGAATGATTTGATACCGGATGCTTCGGCTATTATACAACAACCCAATGTGCGTGTAAATTGTATCATGAATTTAAGTGGTATGCTGGTACGACCGACTATCAAACTGGGTATTGAGCTTCCGAATGAAAGAGATGAAATACAAACATTGGTACGTAATTATATCAGTACGGAAGAGCAAATGAATATGCAGATTCTTTATTTGCTGGGTATTGGCAAGTTCTATACGGAAGATACCCGTAATAATAATCAGAATTCGAATGTGATGTCATCGGTGCTCTCATCTACTCTCTCCGGCCAGTTGAACAATGCACTTTCACAGGTCTTTGAAACGAATAACTGGAATATCGGTACGAATTTGAGTACGGGTGATAAGGGGTGGACAGACATGGAAGTAGAAGGTATCTTGTCGGGACAATTATTGAATAACCGTTTATTGATAAACGGAAACTTTGGTTATCGGGATAATCCGATGGCTAATACCAACTTTGTAGGAGACTTTGAAGCAGAATGGCTGATTACCCGTTCGGGAGATATCCGTTTGAAGGCTTATAATGAGACAAATGACCGTTATTACACAAAAACAAATTTGACTACGCAAGGTGTAGGTATCATGTATAAAAAGGATTTCAATAAATGGAGTGATCTATATTTCTGGAATAAATGGCGGTTACGCAATAAGCGGAAACGGGAAGAAGCTGAAAAGGTGAAACCGCAACAAACAGACAGCATCACTGATAAAACTGCTAAATCGGCAGTGAAAAGAAAACGTGCACAGGAACAGTAAAAAACAATAAACGATGACATATCCATCAGGAATTATGTCATCGTTTGTTGTTTGTGAGAATTAGGTTTCAGAATTATACACTTTGACCTATGAAAGGACAGTACCGTTCTCGCCTATGTTTACTACTTTATCTACATTCCCCTTCTCAAGTTCAATTCGATAATATATGCTACCATCTGCTTTTTCAATATACTCCGCTTCGTCAAAACGATATTCTCCATATTGATTATTGAGAGTATTGTTTACTGCTTCAGGCAATTTATTCTGATGTATTTCCCATGAAGTAGAATACCAATTTCCAGTCTGGTTGAACAATACATCTTTTGAGATTCCATTATGAATGATATCTACCTCTGTATATCCGAAATCCCAATCATTTCTATCATACTCAACGTCTACTTCCATGATTCTTGCATTCGGATACTTTTCATTGATGAAGTTTTTCATAGCTTCAGTCAATTGTACAGGAAGATGTTCGTTGTTATCATCATCAGTGTCTACAATGCTTTTAATCAGAGTTCCATCAGCAGAATAATACAAATCGACCTCCTGATTCTGCTTTTCGACTTCAATTACGAAAACAGTTTCAACGCCTGTCCGTTCCAGTTTGTCTATATCATCTCGCTTCCATGAGGCATATTCGCTGTTCTCAAAAGACATTTTTACTGCTTGTGGTAATGCATTGTAAGGAATGTCCGTTTCTGTCATTTGCCATTTACCATCTTGGGTGAACCATGCAGATGCTTCATATCCGTCATAGAAATCTGCTACATAATATCCAGACTTAGTTTCCCACTTCACATTTGCAGCATTAGGGAATTTGGATGAAAATGCACTTTGAAGTTCGGCAGGAACAGCTATTGAACCATCGTCATCGTTGTCACAACTTTGCAGACTCCATGTGACGCTTAGTGCCAGTAAAAGTGTATAAATCTTTAGTTTCATCTTTGTTCAATTTAAATAGGTTTAGAAATCAATATCAATCAAATTAAATTTCAGGTCAAACTTCAGTTCCGTACGGTTGGACAGTTTTACTTCATAATCTTTCTTATCTCTCTCAATTTTTAGAATTTTAGCATCAGGGTAATTGGTCGTTACGTATTTCTGAATAGCTGCCGGAATAATTGCTGTAGGTACAGAACTATATTTGCAGTTCACTTCTTCCCAGTTGCCTTTGTTGTCAAACTCCACTTTATCGCCATTCGTGAAAATCACTTCATAACTTTTATAGAAGAAATCACTCTCCATTTTGGCTAATGCTACTTTGCTGTCGGCAAAATGCTGTTTGATAAACTGCTGTGCCGGTTGTGGCATTTGAGTTACCTGGATTGGTTTGTCGTCATCTGCACGAGCTACTGTTTGCAAAGTGAAAAGACACACTAATAAGAATACTAACTTTTTCATAATCGTTGTTTTTTAATATTGGTTTTTACTATTATTATTAATTTGATAATGCAAAGATGAGAGGAGAATCTGAAAAGATTTGGGAATTTTGAGAATTTCCGAAAAAAAATCGAAAAAATATAGTGACGTTATCCGGTTAACATAGCGTCACTATATATAAAGGATACCGTCACCATCCTATAGGGATAGTGTCACTATAATTTCTTCCTGAAATTAGATTCTTTAGGATTCTTTTAAAACTACTAATAGATACATCGTTTATTTTTGCACACACAAATTTGACAATATTCATATTAAACAACCATAAGAACTTTTGTATGACTATGAGAACAAATTATTTTTTATTATTAGCTATTCTATTGGGGATGATCCCTATGAGTTACACGCACGCCAATGATTCAATACCTAAGAGCGTGATTCTGTACACACCTTACACAAAAATCTCCGTATCTCCCGGAGCGTCAATTGACTACAGTATTGATCTTATCAACAACACAGACCAGTTGACGAATGCGAATCTTTCTGTCAGCGGATTGTCTGCCAGTTGGAAACACGAAATGAAATCCGGTGGCTGGAGCCTTAGCCAACTATCAGTACTTCCCAAAGAGAAAAAGACTTTCAATTTAAAAGTCGAAGTCCCATTAAAGGTGAATAAAGGTAATTATCACTTTGTGGTATATGCCGGAAACGCCAAACTTCCATTGGATGTGGTGGTTGCTCAAAAAGGAACATACCAGACTGAATTTACTACCGACCAACCCAACATGCAGGGAAATTCTAAATCAACCTTCACTTTCAGCGCCACTTTAAAGAATCAGACTGCCGACCAGCAGCTATATGCTTTGATGGCTAATGCACCCAGAGGTTGGAATGTAGTTTTTAAACCTAATTATAAGCAAGCCACTTCTGCACAAGTGGAAGCCAACAGTACTCAAAATGTAAGTATAGATATTACTCGCTGAATTGGAACTGGAAGTGGTTGTTACCGGCTCTTATCAAATGGAACTGACTACTCCCCGTGGGTTATTGAGTACAGATGTCACAGCAGGTGATATAAAGAAAATAGAACTGGAAGTCAGAAACACAGGCTCTTCATTACTGAAAGATATTCAGCTGTCTGCCAATAAACCTGCTGACTGGGAAGTAACTTTCGAACCTTCAAAAATCGATGCACTAAAAGCCGGAGAGACATCAACGGTTATGGCTACATTGAAAGCTTCTAAAAAAGCATTGCCAGGCGACTATGTGACTACCATCATGGCAAAAACTCCTGAAGTAAATGCCGATGCGCAGTTCAGAGTTGCAGTAAAAACTCCGATGATATGGGGATGGGTAGGCGTTCTTATCATTATTGCCACCATCGGCGTGGTTTACTATCTGTTCCGTAAATATGGAAGGAGGTAAATTATGGGCGAACAAGTGATCGTACTTACCGATTTGACCAAACAATACGGTAATTTCACTGCTGTAGATCATATTCGCCTGAATATCCGGAAAGGAGAAATCTTCGGGTTGCTGGGACCGAATGGTGCTGGAAAATCAACTACTATCCTAATGATGTTGGGATTGACAGAGCCTACTTCGGGAACAGTTGAAATTTGTGGAATCAATTCTACTACACACCCCATTGAAGTAAAAAGGAAAATTGGGTATTTGCCAGAAGATGTAGGATTCTATGATGATATGACAGGACCGGAGAATTTGATCTATACAGCGCGATTAAATGGTATTTCTGATAAAGAGGCAAAAACCAAGGCTATGGAACTGATGAAGCGGGTAGGCCTTGAAGATCAGTTAGCCAAAAAGACCGGGAAATATTCTCGTGGTATGAGACAGCGGTTGGGATTGGCTGATGTACTTATTAAAAATCCGGAGATTATTATTCTCGATGAGCCGACTTCAGGGATTGACCCTGCAGGTGTTCAGGAATTTATCGAATTGATTCGCTGGTTGAGTAAAGAAGAGGGGCTGACTGTACTTTTCTCTTCCCATCATCTGGATCAGGTACAGAAAGTGTGCGACCGGGTAGGTTTGTTCAGTAATGGCCAATTACTTGCCTTGATTGATATGGCAGAATTGAAAGATAAGAAGCAGGAATTGTCTGATATTTATAACCATTATTTTGAGGAAGGAGGAGAAAGACATGAATAAAGTCAATCATCCTTTTTGGGTTATCGTCAACAAAGAAATTTCCGATCATGTCAAAAGTTGGCGTTTTATTATACTAATAGGTATTATAGCACTTACCTGTATGGGGTCGCTATATACAGCACTCACCAATATTAGTGAAGCCATCAAACCTAATGATCCGGACGGTTCGTTTCTTTTCTTGAAGTTGTTTACGGTTTCAGATGGGACTCTCCCCTCTTTTGTGCTGTTTATTAACTTCTTAGGTCCCCTATTGGGAATTGCTTTGGGATTTGATGCAGTCAATTCCGAACAAAATAAAGGAACATTGAGCCGTATGCTGTCCCAGCCTATTCATCGCGATTGCATTATCAATGCGAAGTTTGTGGCTGCTTTGATTGTGATAGGTATCATGTTGTTTGTATTGGGCTTTCTGGTGATGGGATGTGGGCTGATTGCTATTGGTATTCCTCCTACGGCAGAAGAGTTTTGGAGAATTGTTTTCTTCATCATTACCAGTATCTTTTATGTAGCATTCTGGTTGAATCTGGCTATTCTGTTTTCGCTCCGTTTCCGTCAGGCAGCGACTTCTGCATTAGCATCTGTGGCCGTTTGGCTGTTTTTTAGCGTATTCTATACCATGATTGTTAATTTGGTGGCAAAAGGATTGAGTCCGTCACAGATGGCATCACCTTATCAGATTATCAGTTATCAGAAGTTTATTCTAGGGTTGATGCGTTTGGCGCCAAGTGAACTGTTTAATGAAGCTACCACTACATTATTGATGCCTTCTGTCAGAAGTTTGGGACCATTGACTATGGAACAGGTACAGGGAGCTATCCCTAGTCCGCTCCCATTGGGGCAAAGTCTTTTGGTTGTATGGCCACAACTGACCGGATTGATTGCGGCAACGGTTATTTGCTTCGCAATTTCTTATATCATGTTTATGAGGAGAGAAATACGATCCCGATAACTTGCTCACTATAAAAGACGCAGAGGACACGGAGAAACAGGTGAATGGATATACCTGACAAATTGGTTTATGATAACCGACAGGTCGTTCACTTTAAATCCGTGTCCTCTGTGTTTGTTTTCTGGGTGAATCTTATGATTGGGAAATCTCGAAGCAATGTTCATTCTGCTCGAAGTAATATTTTATATTCAGATGTTGCAAACGACAGATGGAATCGGCTATAGCTAATCCCAGCCCTGTAGATCCTTCTTTTTTACTACCCTGATAGAAACGTTCGAAGATATGTTCCTTGTCTAGCGGATGTTCCACTCCCGAATTTCGGAAAGTAATACCGTTTTTAGTAACGGTGATTCGGATATGTCCCCCGTCAATATTATGTACAAATGCATTTTTCAGGAGGTTAGTGAGTAAAGCAACAGCCAGAGATTCGTTCATTGTCACCTTAAAAACACCTTGTTCATCTATCGTGACTTCTATGTTGCGATAATCATAAACTTCTTCGTAATCTTGCAGATATTGTTTGAGAAGTACATTGAGTTCCAATTCTTTGGTATCCGTAAACTGACCATTATCAATCTTGGAAAGCAATAACAGGGATTTGTTTAATTTAGTGATGTATTCTAAAGTCTGATGCGTTTTCATCAGTTCTTCCAGTTGTTTTTCTGATAGCGAATCATCTTCCATCAACATCTCCAATCGGTTACGGCAGATAGCAAGTGGAGTTTGTATCTCGTGTGAAGCATTTCCGATAAACTGTTTCTGTTGTTCGAACATCTGCTCCGTACGTTCCACATAACGAATGGCAGCCTCGTTTAATTTCCGGAATTCTGTGATTTGAGTATCGTTACTCAAAGGTTTATTTCTTTTTCCTGTTTGATAACCGTCCAGCCAGTGTAGAAGTACATAGAGCGGTCGCATATTCCGGTAAAATACCCATACGGAAATGATAATAATGCAGAATAATAAAGCTACATATAAAAATATAATCCACACCTGGATGGCATCTCTCAAATCGTCTTTTTCAATGCTGGGAGTTGATACTGTCAGCTCGTGGTATCGTCCTTCATCATCTTTAAAGATAGTAGTAAGAATACGTGCCGGCTCGGTCTCTCCTTTTTCTTCAATGTATACCATAGAGTCTTTATACTGAATATCCTCCCGGCTTTCCGCATACTCTTTACTTACTTCCATCATATAATATTGATTGTTGGATCCATTGGTTTTAGAAGGTAGCTCCTCTCCTGCCAATGCCCGGATAATGATAGTTTCCGAATAATCTTCCAAAGCGTCATCCACTTCATCGTTGACTTCATCGATCATCGTAACATAAAAGAAGATAGCCCAGACCGTCAGTATAAGGGTCAGAGCAAGTGTAATACGAAGAATGATGTAATATATTAATTTCATGGACAATAATCTCTTTCTTTTTTATTCTACCACCATTTTATATCCAAATCCATAAACCGCTTTGATTTCAATCGTTGCACCGGAATCTTTGAGCTTTTTGCGAAGATTCTTGATTTGCGCATATATGAAATCAAAATTATCAACCTGATCGATATGATCTCCCCATACAGATTCGGCCAAGGTATTTTTATTGATTAATCTTCCGGGGCGGTTGATGAAATATAATAGGATATCATACTCTTTTCTATTTAGTTCCACTTCCAAATCATTCACAAAGACACGATATTTATCCGGTTCTATCCGTACATTGCCTTGGCGGATATCAATTTCTCCATCGTGCTGATGACGGCGAATCACGCTTTTAATACGTGCGTTTAATTCAACCAGATGAAAGGGTTTCGGCAAATAATCATCCGCCCCGAGTTCCAATCCCAAGACTTTGTCTTCCAGAGAATCTTTGGCGGAAATAATAATCACATTTTCCCGTTTATGGAGCGCTTTCAATCGTTCAAGAAGATCAAGTCCGCTTCCGTCCGGCAGCATGATGTCCAATAAGATACAATCATAGTCGTAATCTTCTATTTTGCGTAAAGCAGAATTGAAGTCACTGGCTGTTTCTACCACGTAACGTTCTTTTTCAAGCGAACATTGAATCAGTTCTCTCAAAGAGGGTTCGTCTTCTACAATCAATATCTTCATAATTTTGTTCTCCTTTCTTTTTTACATACTGCAAAGAAAAGGGATATTTCTGAAATAAAACTGAAATGGAAGGAAAAAAGAAAAGGATGAAAACGATTCAATCGCTTTCATCCTTTTTATAATGATATACAATTTCTATTTAATAAGAACGTGCAAATATGACACGGCAAGCAGATGGTTTACCTGTAACCATACATTTACCCGGTTCTTTGTCGCCCGGAACAAATGAATCGAACGGAATACAACGAATAGTTGCTTTGGTTTCTTCCTTAATCTTTTCTTCTGTTTCGGTAGTTCCGTCCCAATGAGCCAGAATAAATCCGCCTTCTTCGATTTTTTCTTTAAATTCATCGTAGGTATCTACTGTTGTAATCTTGGAATTACGATAGTCCAATGCTTTTTTGTAGATATTAGCCTGCATTTCTTCAAGCAGGTTCTGAACGTATGTTTCAATGCCTTCACAGGTAACTGTTTCTTTTTCCAGTGTATCACGGCGCATCACTTCCATAGTGTTGTTTTCAAGATCGCGGCCACCCATAACCAAACGAACAGGTACACCCTTCAATTCATAATCAGCGAATTTGAAGCCCGGGCGTTTGTTATCTGCATTATCATATTTCACAGAGATACCCAATGCTTTCAACTTAGCTACAATGCCTTCTACTTTAGCGTCAATTTGTTTCAGTTGTTCGTCATTCTTATAGATAGGAACGATTACTACCTGAATCGGAGCCAAATGTGGAGGTAATACCAATCCGTTGTCATCCGAGTGAGTCATAATCAATGCACCCATCAAACGAGTAGAAACACCCCATGAAGTAGCCCAAACATACTCCATCTTGTTTTCCTTGTTAACGAACTGAACATCGAATGCCTTTGCAAAGTTTTGTCCCAGAAAGTGGGAAGTACCACTTTGCAATGCTTTTCCGTCCTGCATCATGGCTTCTATTGTGTAAGTGTCAAGTGCACCTGCAAAACGTTCATTGGCTGATTTCACTCCCTTTACAACGGGAACAGCCATATATTTTTCTGCAAATTCACCATATACATTCAACATTCTGATTGCTTCTTCCTCTGCTTCTTCACGGGTAGCATGAGCGGTATGTCCCTCTTGCCACAGGAATTCGGCAGTACGCAGGAAAAGACGGGTACGCATTTCCCAACGGAAAACGTTCGCCCATTGGTTGCAGAGAATAGGCAGGTCACGGTATGACTGAATCCAGTTCTTATAAGTATTCCAGATGATTGTTTCTGATGTCGGACGGATAATTAATTCCTCTTCCAATTTAGCTGCAGGATCTACTACGACTCCTGAACCGTCTTCTGCATTCTTCAAGCGATAATGTGTTACTACGGCACACTCTTTCGCAAACCCTTCTACGTGTTCTGCTTCGCGGCTTAAGAATGATTTCGGGATTAATAGCGGGAAATATGCATTTACGTGTCCTGTTTCCTTGAACATGTCGTCCAATTGACGTTGCATTTTCTCCCAGATAGCGTATCCGTAAGGCTTAATCACCATACATCCGCGCACGGCAGATTGTTCTGCCAAATCAGCTTTTACCACCAAATCGTTATACCACTGTGAGTAGTTTTCACTACGTTTGGTAAGGTCTTTCAGTTCTTTTGCCATTATATTTTTCTATTTAAAGTTTTCTTGAGTGTTAAAACAGGGTGCAAAAATACGAAAAATGCATGAACTGCCCTATTCTTCATGCATTAATTTTCTAAAGTCATGTGCTTCTATATTACATATCTCATTTTTCATATTCGTTATATAGTTGCATCCGCGACTGTGGTTGTTCAGCATAGCGCCTTTTTGAGAACTAAAGGTACTATGACCCGATGAAAAGGTTTTATACAAAAGAAATAAGCTTTTCCTACCCAATTATGGTATTTTACTAATGTGGTGACCTCAATCATTTGTTTTCCTGTTTCCAATGGCGTAATGAAAATATCGACATAAAACAATAAATGTTTATCGTCTTTTCTCATAATTGCTTCTTGCTTGTCTTCCTCTATAATAAGTTCTTCACTTTCAATAGCTTTAGTTTCTATACCGAAAGGTTTGACTAAACAGGCCCTTATTGCATACAACATTCGGAGCCAAGCGGGGTTATGAGCAAAGACTTTTAAAATAATATTTTTAGGAGACAGATGGTTTTCTGTAACTTCTATGGAAAAACTGTCACTGTAATCTACGGGGAGATATTTCTCTATTTTCTTAGCCATATTGGTTATTCAATTGGGGTTATTCTACAATATGTTCAGTTTAGGTTTCGTCCGATAATAGATAAAACCATAGAAAAGGGGACTTGAAAAATAAAAAATCAGGCAGTTTATTTAAGATAACCACCTGATTTTCAAAAGAGCGGTAAACGAGGCTCGAACTCGCGACCTGCGGCTTGGGAAGCCGCCGCTCTACCAACTGAGCTATTACCGCATATTTACTGCATTTCTCGACTCAAAAGCCTTATGAAATGGTGATGCAAAGGTAAACATAATTTTTATATCTCAAATAAAATCGCAGAAATTTTAATGCAAGAAAAAAGTGAAATCAAAGTCTCTTCAATTCTTTTGTTTTGATGAAAAAAACAACCGGATATGAAAAAACGCATATTAGTACCCCGTATAATTAAAAATAGAACATCTTATAAAAGAGCGTTGAAACCTTCTTTTGTTGTATTGCTATATTCTTTCTGATGAACAAACCTCTCTTTTCATCTGTTAGAATATCTCAAATTCAGATATAACCTAACCAGTATGAAAAAAAATAAGCGACTTTGTATACTATTGACTTTGTATTTTTCCATCGGTCAGATAGATGCACAGACACCATTAAGTTTCGAAGAATCACTGCATCTGTTGAATCAAGGAAATCAGAGTCTGAAAATAGCAGATAAGAGTATTGAGATTGCGAAGGCTGAACGTGATAAGTTGAATGCTTTCTGGTATCCCAGTCTTCAGTCTACAGGTGCGTTTGTACACATGTCGGAGAAGATCGAAGTTAAACAGCCTTTATCGCAGTTTACCGATCCGGCTAAAGACTTTGTACATTCGATTATTCCGGATGACCAGATCATTTCGTCTATACTGGATCAAATTGGGGCAAATACCCTTATATTTCCTTTGACTCCAAGAAATTTGACAACTGTTGATTTATCAGCCGAGTGGGTACTCTTTTCCGGTGGTAAGCGTTTTCATGCCACCAACATCGGAAGAACGATGGTAGACTTGGCACGGGAAAGTCGGGCACAGGTTTCGGCCAATCAGCAAAGTTTATTGGTTGAAAGCTATTACGGGCTTCGACTGGCACAACAAATTGTGACGGTTCGTGAAGAAACCTACAACGGATTGAAGAAACATTATGAAAATGCCTTGAAATTAGAGGCAGCAGGAATGATTGACAAAGCAGGAAGGCTTTTTGCCCAAGTAAATATGGATGAAGCCAAACGTGCATTGGAAGCTGCGCGAAAAGAAGAAACAGTAGTGCAAAGTGCCTTAAAGGTTTTGCTGAATAAAAAGGATGCAGATGCCAATATCATTCCTACCTCTCCCCTTTTTATGAATGATTCATTGCCACCTAAAATGCTATTTGATCTTTCAGTAAACAGTGGGAACTATACACTCAACCAATTACAGCTGCAGCAGCATATTGCCAAACAAGAAGTGCGGATTGCTCAAAGCGGCTATTTGCCGAATATAGCCCTTTTTGGAAAACAGACCTTATATTCGCATGGTATTCAGAGTAATTTATTACCGCGTACCATGGTAGGGATTGGTTTTACATGGAACCTCTTTGACGGACTGGATCGTGAAAAAAGAGTGCGGCAATCGAAATTAACGGAACAAACTCTGGCTTTAGGCCAGATGAAGGCCCGTGATGATCTGGCTGTTGGGGTAGATAAGCTTTATACGCAGCTGGAAAAGGCACAGGATAATGTAAAAGCTTTAAATGCAACGATTGCTTTAAGTGAAGAATTGGTACGCATCCGAAAGAAATCATTTACAGAAGGGATGGCAACTTCTACCGAAGTTATTGATGCTGAAACCATGCTTGCCAGTGTAAAAGTGGCTCGCCTGGCAGCATATTATGAATATGATGTGGCACTAATGAATCTACTCTCGCTTTGTGGCACACCGGAACAATTTGCAAACTATCAACCTAAACCGTAACAAACAATGAAACCAACTAGTAAAACCCTATCATGGGCTTTTGTCATCATTCTTCTGGCTGTCGGTATTTTCACCGGCCTGGGAGTTATATTAATGCATAAACAGCCGCTGGTCTTGCAAGGACAAGCTGAAGCAACAGAAATCCGTATCAGCGGGAAACTTCCCGGCCGTATCGACACTTTCTTCGTTCAGGAGGGAGACTGGGTACACCAGGGAGATACTCTTGTCGTCATTAATAGCCCTGAAGTACATGCCAAGTATCAACAAGTGAATGCCTTGGAACAGGTGGCAGTGCAACAGAACAAGAAAATAGATGCCGGAACCCGTCGTCAGATTGTGGCTACTGCACTGCAATTATGGAATAAAACGAAGAGCGATCTAACTCTCGCCCAGACAACTTACAACCGTATTCTTACTTTATATAAGGACAGTGTTGTTACTTCTCAAAGAAAGGATGAAGTGGAAGCTATGTATAAAGCGGCTGTAGCAGCCGAACGTGCTGCCTATGAACAGTATCAGATGGCTGTAGATGGTGCACAAAAAGAAGATAAAGCGTCTGCTGCCAGCATGGTGGATGCTGCCCGAAGCACAGTGGATGAAGTCTCGGCTTTGCTGGTCGATGCTCGGTTAATCGCTCCGGAAAACGGTCAGATAGCAACAATCTTCCCTAAACGTGGAGAGTTGGTTGCACCGGGAACTCCCATTATGAATTTGGTGGTGATGGATGATATACATGTTGTTCTTAACGTGCGGGAAGATCTGATGCCGCAATTTAAAATGGACGGAACATTTGTTGCGGACGTGCCCGCTATCGGTAAAAAAAATATTGAATTCAAAATCTATTATATTAGTCCGCTAGGCAGTTTTGCTACCTGGAAATCAACCAAGCAAACCGGAAGTTATGACTTACGTACCTTTGAGATTCATGCCCGCCCAACCCAAAAGGTGGATGACTTGCGTCCCGGCATGTCCGTGTTATTGACTTTAGATTAATCGACATCAAATAAACCAGAGAATGGATGAATCACAAACATATTCCCCTTTTCGTTCCGTACTGCTCAGAGAGTGGCGGCGAATGACTTCACGGCGCCTTTATTTTGGTGTCTGCATTGTCTTGCCATTGTTCACACTTTTCTTTATGGCTACGATCTTTGGTAACGGACAGATGGAAAACATTCCTATCGGTATTGTCGATCAGGATAATACTGCTACTTCCCGGACGATAGTCAGGAACATTTCTGCCGTACCAACTTTTAAAGTGACAAAGCATTTTGTAAATGAAGCAGCTGCCCGTGAATCTGTGCAAAAGAAAGAGATTTATGGATATCTTTCCATACCTCCCCAATTTGAACAGAATGCGATTACCGGAAAGAATGCAACACTCTCCTACTATTATCATTATGCATTAATGTCGGTAGGTGGTGAGTTGATGGCGGCATTCGAAACTTCCTTAGCTCCGGTGGCTCTTTCTCCTGTGGTGATGCAAGCGATGGCACTCGGAGTAGAACAGGATCAGATTACCACCTTTTTATTACCCGTACAGGCTAATAACCATCCGATATATAACCCTAGTCTGGATTATTCGGTATATTTAAGTCAGCCCTTTTTCTTTGTGCTGTTTCAGGTTTTGATTCTGTTGATTACCGTGTATGCGGTTGGCATTGAAATTAAGTTCCGCACAGCAGATGATTGGCTGGCGACTGCAAAAGGCAATATAGTGACAGCTGTTTTAGGTAAATTATTACCTTATACCATTATATATATAC
>PPYF01027058.1_pt1 | contig 32956 bp, 32 predicted proteins | sample 1559871 | NCBI WGS metagenome assembly PPYF01 (sample SAMN08240021, study PRJNA423297) | Human gut metagenome, whole genome shotgun sequencing project.
TCATATCTTATAATTTTTACACAAAGATACGAATTATTTCTCTGATATGCAAATATTTAATTTATAGAAGTTCCCTTAAAGGTTTTGCAAAGAATTGTTATGTGACGACAGGAAATCTGTGCAAAGAAACTCTATTTCAACTTAACTGCCAAATTTTTAGGCATTTTAAACAATTGAATAAAAATGACGGCGACAGGTGTCGAAAAGATTTTGTAACTTTGCACCGGTTTTAAAAACACTATCGTATAATGAGAAAGAAAATTGTTGCCGGCAACTGGAAAATGAACACCACCCTTCAGGAGGGCCTCCAGCTTGCCGAAGATGTCAATGTGGCTGTCAGCAACTACGACGCCAAATGTGACGTGATCATCTGTGTTCCTTTCACCCATCTCGCTCCCGTCAACGGCATAATCGACTCGAATAAGCTTGGCCTCGGTGCTGAGAACTGCGCCGATCACGCCAAAGGCGCCTATACCGGCGAAGTCAGCGCCGCCATGGTCGCTTCAACCGGTGCCAAATACGTAATTCTCGGCCACAGCGAACGCCGTCAGTACTACGGTGAGACCTCCGAGACTCTTCGCGAGAAAGTCGCTCTTGCGCTTGCCAACGGCCTGACCCCCATCTTCTGCATCGGCGAAGTTCTCGAAGAGCGTGAAAACGGCACTTTCAACGAAGTTGTCGCAAAACAGGTTGAAGAAGGTCTTTTCAACCTCTCGGCCGAAGATTTCGGTAAGATAATCCTCGCTTACGAACCCGTATGGGCAATCGGCACAGGTAAGACTGCGACCGACGAACAGGCTCAGGACATGCACGCCCACATCCGCAGCGTAATTGCCGGCAAATACGGCAAGGAAGTTGCCGAAAACACCTCGATTCTCTACGGCGGAAGCTGCAAACCCGGCAATGCCAAGGGTCTCTTCAGCCAGCCCGACATCGACGGCGGTCTTATCGGCGGTGCCTCGCTCGACGCAGCCTCTTTCATGGGCATTGTTGAAGCCTGGGGCTGATCTCTTTCTTAAACCGATTATCACAACGGCGGACTGCCTCGGCGCAGCCCGCCGTTGCCTTGCCTTTGAACAACATAACTTAGTATCAATTTTCTCTTCGGATTTAACAATCAGATATTTGCGTAATTTGTTATAATCTTGTAAATTTGCATTCTAACTAAACTTGTTTCCGATATGGCTATGACAATCAACTCTTCGCCCGTATTGACAGGTGAATCCGCCCGGCTTTTTGTCGATGAGGCTGAGCGCAACGGCAAATTGCCTACGCCTTCCCTCTCCCCCGAAAGAGAAGCGCAGATCGCTGAATTTTTAAGAAAATCGCGTGAATTCATCTTTCCTCCAGAGAATCAGAAAAATGATTCTGAACAATAATTTTACGCTTGAGCAAGACGCTGTAATGTTGCCTTATACGACAGAGGTGGCAGCCTATTGCAAGCCTTTTTCATGCGACGACAGCGACCTCGATGAATTCTTTTCGAAAGATGCTTTACAGAACTGAACAAGAAGAACGTTCTTTTTTAGGATTAAAGGATGACGAGTCATTGGAAACACGCTTTATGTTCTTTGATTTGAAAATTAAGGATTGTTGATTACAAAAAGAAATTCCGGCCAATCCATATCGCAAATGAATACTCACAATTCATCAACAAAACGTCGGCACATCTGACGGATAATCAAACCGGCCGACCTACTTCGATTCTTTTTGAATCCCATGCACTATGCTTCTCGATATAATTCTTCTGACAGTCGCCATCGCAGCCATTATCGCAGCCGCTAAATTCTGGGGCGACAAACAGCGTCTGAAAGCTCTCATTCCGCGCGAGCGCGAAGCAGCCGACGACCATCTGCGCGTTGTGGCTGCCGAGGCCTTCGCCCGTAGCGGCCGTGAGCTCAACGCCGGACAGGAGCGACAGCTTCAGCAGCTTCTCGAACCGCTCCGCCGCGACATCGAGCAGTTTCGCCGACGCGTCGACGACTGCTATTCGACCGAAGCCCGCGAGCGTTTCGCGCTGAAAGAGCAGGTTTCGCGCCTCATCCGCGACAGCGCCGAGGTCGGCCGTCACGCCCGCGATCTCGCCGGAGCTCTTCGCGGCAACAACCGTGTTCAGGGGCTGTGGGGCGAAATGTTGCTCAGTTCTATTCTGGAAGCTTCGGGGCTGCGCGAGGGGCATGAATTCAAGACTCAGGTTGCCGTCGAAGGGAAGCGTCCCGACGTTATCGTCTACTTCCCCGGCAACCGCTGTCTCATAATCGATTCTAAGGTTTCGCTGACGAGTTATCTCGATCTCTGCAACGCGGCTGCCGACGCCGATATCGCCGCACTCGAGCGCGCTCACGCCGATTCGGTATGGCGCCATGTCATGGAGCTCGACCTCAAGCGCTATCAGGCGCTTGTCGGAGAATCGACTCTCGACTTCGTCGTCATGTTCATCCCTAACGAACCGGCTTACATAGCCCTGATGCGCTCGCGTCCCGAGATATGGGAACGGGCGATGAAGCGCGGTGTGCTCATAGCCTCGCCGACCCATTTGGTTACCGTTCTGCGCCTCGCAGCCGAGCTGTGGCGCCGTGAGTCAGCCGAACAGAACGCCAAAGCTATCGCTCAGGAAGCGGGCCGGATGCTCGACAAGTTCATCGACTTTTGCGCCGACATGACGAAAATGAGAAACTATCTCGACCGCGCGACCAACGCCTGCGATTCGGCCATGAACCGCCTGCGCGACGGCCGCGACAGCCTTGTGTCGCGCGCCCGCCGTGTGCGCGACATGGGCGTCCCCGCCAAAGCCGACCTCCCCGAAGCCTCCGACGATCTCCGGGAGCTTTCCTGATGAGATATTACCATAATCGGTCAGCTGACTTCATAGATAACCATGTTATTCAATGATATAATATTTCCGGTTTTTCTGCTGATTGTGTTTGTCGTCTACTGGCTGTTTCTGAGGCGGTGGACGTGGGCGCAGAACGCATTGTTACTGACATCGAGTTATGTCTTTTACGGCTGGTGGGACTGGCGGTTCCTCGGACTGATAGCTCTCACAACCCTGACTACATACTTCACGGCTCTTGGCGCCAAAGGCAGATACGGACGCATACTGATCGCGACAAATATCACACTCAACGCCGGACTTCTGTTCGTATTCAAATATTTCAACTTTTTCGGCGAAAATCTGCAACGGCTGTTCGCATTGTTCGGGATAGATTTAGGATGGTTCAGCATTGAGGTATTATTGCCGGTCGGAATTTCATTCTATACATTTCAGGCCATCGCCTATTCGGTAGACGTCAGGAAAGGGAGTGTTGAAGCATGCCGTAACCTGCTTGATTTCGCCACCTTCATAGCCTATTTTCCCCAACTTGTCGCGGGTCCTATCGAACGCGCCCGTCAACTGTTGAAACAGATTGAACGGCCGCGCCACTGGGATTACGGATATGCCATCACCGGGCTTCGAATGATTCTTGTCGGGATCGTCAAAAAGGTCTGTGTTGCTGATATGCTGGGAATCTATGTCGGACGCTTCTATGCTATGCAGTCTATGCCGCCGGAAGTTGCTCTCGGCGCAGGGATATTGTTCAGTCTCGAAATTTACTTCGACTTCTCGGGATACTGCGACATTGCCCGAGGCACGTCACGGCTCCTTGGTATAGAGCTGATGGCAAACTTCAGATTCCCCTATCTGTCGCGCAACATATTTGAGTTCTGGCGCCGGTGGCATATATCGCTGATGCAATGGTTCCGCGACTACATATATATACCTTTGGGAGGAAACCGTCGTGGCAAAACTCGCACTCTGATAAATATTGCGGTAGTTTTTCTGATTTCAGGTTTATGGCACGGCGCGGCCTTCAACTTTATCGCATGGGGGGCCTACTGGGCCATAATCTATATCGCCGCAAGACTTTTGCCGGGAATAAAACGTTATGACAACGACATAAGCCCCCGCAACCTTCCGGAGATCACCCTCACTCTTGGATTCGTTATGTTCGGGTTCTTTATCTTTCGGTGTGACACTATGGCGCAATTCATATCCGGTCTTAAGGCTGTATGGGCTTATGCTGCCTTTTTCGGCCTGATGTCGATCATACTGAGTGCTCTGTGCAGATGGCGCAGTATCAGAATTGTAGCAATCGTCATATCAGTCACCGCTCTGCTATATGCCATCTACCTCCTGCTGCCTGATTGGCCGTATATGCTTAAGGCATGGTGGTTCGTGCCATTTGCAATTGTGGCTGCCATAGAATGGCATTGCCGAAATCTGGACTATCCGATGCAGAGCGTCAGCTGTGTGCGATGGAAACGGCTTCTCCTATATTGGGTCATGATAGCATCTGTGCTCATAAGTGAACCTCTTGATATGACATTCATATACTTTCAGTTCTAATGAAAAGTCAGACATCCGATATACTGAGTTTTATCATCAAGACTATAGCATTGGTTCTTACAGCGGCACTCCCGATTGGAGTGTGGTATATCCTGACTGATCCTGTCAAAGTACTTCAACGCTACGACGGCAGTGTATATTTCTCTGGCCCAAAGTCGAATACCATCAGCATTGTCATAAACAAAGGTCTTGTGACACTTAACAATCTCGAGTGTCGCGAAGAAGAAGGACAGAGCTATAACGCTTTCATCTTCGGTTCATCTCTTTCACGTGCATACGACGCCAATACATGGGTAAGTCTCGCCGACAGCACCGGACGAGCACGACCTTACCACATGGACTCTTCTTCTGAATCACTCGTATCAATGGCCAACAAGATTAATTATCTCGACCGCACTGGCCACAGCATTGACTACGCCCTGATTATACTCGATCCGCTAATTCTTCCGGCCGAACCCAGTGACGAACCGGTCTTCATCGATCCCCCGCAACTACATGAATCCTGGTTAAAAACACTAAAATACCATTACTTATTCTGGCGCATCTCAACCAATGCCGATTTTTTTAAAAGCTGGATACCGGGGTCGATATACGGTCGCCCGGTTGTATACGGCCGAAACGGTATTTTTTCAGACAACAGAGATGTTTACGATCCGATAACCAATCAGATCACTACGCCTTCGCTGGACAGTATAATAGCCGCAGACCCAAAAGCATTCTACACCCGGCATAAATTGCCTTCAGTACCATCCTCCCCCACCGAATCGAGAATCGTTATTATCGGCGAACGTCTACAGGCAATGATCAGCATCGCTGCCATATTCACACGTCACCATACCCGATGCCGTATAATCATAGCTCCAAACCGCTATCAAGTTACGCTCAACTCTACCGATCTGCATACTATGCAGAAAATCTTCGGGGTCGACGCCGTCCACGATTTCTCATCCACACTCGTCAAGGCTCTCGCAGAGGACACACTTCTTTACGACCGCACACATTATCGTCCCGTCTTCGCAACGCGCCTGATGCGTATGACCTACTCCGATCGTTGAGGCACGACTGAGATCGGGCGGCAACTCATCTGTTGTAATTATTGAATAAATAAACTACCTTTGCGGAAATATCTATCTCCACATTGAAATTCTATGAAACGGACGCTTCTGATCAATCTGCTGCTGTGCGTGCTAATTCCTGTCGCCGCTCAGATCTATGACCCGGTAAGCTGGCGCACAAGCCTCAAAATGGACGACGAGACCCATGGCACCGTCGTCATGATGGGCCGCATACAACAAGGCTGGCATGTCTATGGCATGAACATAAGCCCGAACCTCGGCCCGACGCCCCTTTCCGTCACATTCTCGACACTGAAAGGAGTGAAGCTCGATGGATCGCTGACACCCGACAAGGCTCCCGCCGTTCACCACGACCCGGCTTTCAATGCTGATCTTCCCTGGTGGGAAAAGACGGTGAAACTCCGTCAGAAGTTCACCGTGACGGCCCGCGACTATACCATCGCCGGCACAATCCGCTACGGCGCCTGCAACGAAGTGACAAAAATATGCACTCCCCCCGCGAAAGAGGTGTTCGAATTAAGCGGTACGGCCCCCTCAATGCCCGTTGAGAAAGTTACCGAACCCAAAGATGATAAAGGGAAAGAGAAAGATGAGGCAAAGGCCGAAGATACGCCGGAAGATGCGTCTGACAGCATCGCGGCCGATACCATCGCGACCGACAGCGTCGCTCCGGCCGTTGCCGGAGATCCCGACACCTGGGCACCAGTGAAATTCGACAAGTCCGACAATCCCGACGATATGTCGACATCGTCGCTGTGGTATATCTTCGCCATGTGTTTCCTCGGCGGTCTGCTCGCCCTGTTCACACCCTGCGTGTGGCCGATGATACCGCTGACAGTAAGCTTCTTCCTTAAGAAGAGCGCCAATCGCGCCAAGGCTGTCGGAGACGCCCTGACCTACGGAGCGTCGATTGTGGTCATCTATGTCGTCCTCGGAATGGCAATCTCAATCATCTTCGGTGCCGACACCCTCAACGCCATGGCCACAAGCGCCATCTGCAACATTATATTCTTCCTGCTGCTCGTTGTGTTCGCCATTTCGTTCTTCGGCGCTTTCGAGATAAAACTTCCCGACAAATGGGGTAATTCGATGGACTCCCACGCCGAGAAGACCACTGGCCTGCTGAGCATTTTCTTCATGGCGTTCACTCTGGCTCTTGTCTCATTCTCGTGCACAGGCCCCATTATCGGAACTCTGCTTGTCGAAGCAGCCACAACGGGCGATAAATTCGGGCCCGCCATCGGTATGCTGGGCTTCTCGCTCGCACTGGCCATACCGTTCGCTCTGTTCGCGCTCTTCCCCGGCTGGCTTCAGCGCTCACCGCGCTCCGGAGGCTGGATGAACACCATAAAGGTCGTTCTCGGCTTCCTCGAACTGGCTCTGTCGCTGAAATTCCTTTCGGTAGCCGATCTCGCCTACGGCTGGCATATCCTCGACCGCGAGACATTCCTCGCCCTCTGGATCGTTATCTTCGGTCTGCTTGGCTTCTATCTGCTCGGCCGATTCAACTTCAGCCACTACGGCGATGCCGAGGGATCGGTCGGAGTGACACGCTTCATGCTCGCTCTCGTTTCGCTGTCATTCACAGTCTATCTGATTCCCGGCCTATGGGGCGCTCCGCTGAAGAGCGTCAGCGCTTTCGTTCCCCCGCTCTATACTCAGGATCTCAACCTCTACGCCCGCGAACTTCATAAATATGACGACTACGACGCCGCCATCGAAGCCTCGCGACGCGACGGCAAACCGATTTTCATTGACTTCTCGGGCTACGGATGTGTGAACTGCCGCAAAATGGAAGCTGCCGTTCTCGACCGCGACGAGGTTCACGCCATGTTGGGCGACAATTTCATAAACGTCACCCTCATGACCGACGACCGCACCCCCCTCAAAGAACCGATCGAAGTCAACGAAAACGGCAAGAAAATCGTTCTTGAAACCGTCGGCGAGAAATGGAGCTACTTCCAGAGAGTCAAATTCAACACTAACGCCCAGCCTTATTACGTGGTAGTCGACGGAAACGGCAACCTTCTGTCGGGGCCCTACGCATACGACGAAAATGCAGCCAAATTCGTAAGATTCCTCGAAGACGGCATTGAAAAATACAAAGCCGGAAAATGAAGGAACTGCTGAAAAGACTGACCGATGCCGATAGCAGTTTTGCCACAGAATGGCAAAAGATGCTGTCAGGAGAGCTATATGAGGCCGCCAATCCCAAGTTCGGGGAACTTCTGGCGGCCACCCGCCGCCTTGTGAGGCGGTTCAACGATCTCGACCCGGGCGATTCGGAAGAGATGGACAGCCTGCTGCGCGCTATGTTAGGCTCTGCAGGCCGAAATATCCACGTCAACCAGCCTTTCCGATGCGACTACGGATGTAACATCAGCGTCGGCGACAACTTTTTCGCAAATTTCAACCTGACGATACTCGACGAGGCCCGCGTCACTTTCGGCGACCGCGTTCTTATCGGCCCCAATGTCAGCATATACACCGCCTGCCATCCGCTTGACCCACAGGCGAGGGCCACGTTTGACGAATGGGCCGAGCCTGTGACGGTCGGCAACGACGTATGGATCGGCGGCAATGCTGTCATTCTTCCGGGCGTCACCATAGGAGACGGCGCAGTCATAGGCGCCGGCTCGGTTGTGACACACGACGTGGCCCCCGGCACGATTGTCGCCGGTAATCCGGCGAAACCTCTGAACAAACCTTAACTTTTCAAATTTCTTCCTTACACAAGTATGAACGACATCACAGATCTATTTATCGACATATTATCTCAACATCGCAGCATCGACATCGCCGACGATGCGTTCAAGAAAATGCTTCCCGACGATCCCGAGCTTCACGCAGCCTACCGCGAATGGTGCGCGTCGAACGGTTCGAGCGAGAAAAACGGCTTCATCGACTTCTGCGAAGAATATCTTGCCGAACAAGATTCAATATACGATTCTTTAAGTGACTACAATGACGAATAACCGCCGTCTGCCGGCCGAATGGGAAGACTGCTTCAGCTCAGTCATGATAGCGCGCCCTCACGCTGCCACCGACTGGGCCCCGATGCTCGATGAGGTGACGTCATGCTACGACAACCTTGTCGCGGCAATTGCCGAAGCCGGAATGGAGATAATCGAAACCGGCGACAACACTAACGACACTTGGACTCGCGACTATGGCCCCATAACCGTGGAAGACGGCCCTGATCTGCGCCTCTTCGACTTCACTTTCAACGGTTGGGGTATGAAATTCGCCGCCGACAAAGACAATCTCGTCAACAGCCGTCTTTTCGCCGAAACAGTGAACCGCCGCGGATTTGTGCTCGAAGGGGGCTCGATCGAAAGTGACGGGCGGGGCACGCTGATGACGACTTCGCGATGCCTGCTGTCGCCAAACCGAAACGCCCAGCTTGGCCGCAACGACATCGAAGAATATCTGAAGGCCGAGTTCGGACTGAAACAGGTTCTGTGGGTTGACCACGGCTTTCTCGAAGGTGACGATACCGACAGCCATATCGACACACTGGCTCGCCTTGCGCCCCACGACACTATCATATATTGCGGCGCCGGCAACGAAACAGGTGCCCAGCACGATTCTCTCGTGGCAATGGCCCGGCAGCTCCGCTCTTTCACGACTCCCGACGGACGCCCCTTCAACCTAATTGAACTGCCTCTGCCCGACCCGATTTTCGATGATGAAGGTGAACGGCTGCCCGCAACATACGCCAACTATCTCGCCACTCCGAAAGCAATACTGATGCCGACCTACGGCCAGCCGCGCAATGATCGCCTCGCGGCCGACACGCTGCGCATCGTTTACGGCAACCGCCGCATAATCACTGTCGACTGCCGCGCCCTCATTCGCCAGCACGGATCTCTCCACTGTGCCACAATGCAGCTGCCGAAAGTCAAGTTAAAACCGCAAAAATGAAACAACCTCTCAGGATAGGAATAATTCAACAGAGCAACACGACCGACCCTAACGAAAACCGCGGCCGTCTGCTCGAAAAAATTGCGGAACTCGCCTCGAAAGGTGTCCGCCTCATAGTTCTTCAGGAGCTCCACGACAGCCTCTACTTCTGCCAGACCGAAGACACCGGCAATTTCGACCTCGCCGTTCCCGGCGAACAGTCGGGAGCAGCCCGGCTCTACAGCGAGGCCGCACGGCAATACGGAGTTGTCATCGTCACTTCGCTCTTCGAGCGGCGCGCTGCCGGACTTTATCATAACACTGCCTACGTGTTCGATGCCGACGGATCGCTTGCCGGAAAATACCGCAAGATGCACATACCCGACGACCCAGCCTACTACGAGAAATTCTATTTCACGCCCGGCGACATCGGCTTCAGGCCCATCGATACGGCCGTAGGGCGGCTCGGCGTGCTCGTCTGCTGGGATCAGTGGTATCCCGAAGCCGCGCGCCTGATGGCTCTCGCCGGAGCCGATATGCTTATCTATCCCACTGCCATAGGATGGGAAAGCAGCGACACGCCTGACGAACAAGTCCGCCAGCTCGACGCATGGATGACGGTTCAGCGCGGCCATGCCGTGGCAAACGGACTGCCGGTCATAACCGTGAACCGTGTGGGCCATGAGCCTGACCCGTCGGGCGCAACAAACGGTATTCTCTTCTGGGGCAACAGCTTCGTAGCCGGCCCGCAGGGCGAGCTCATCTACCGCGCCCCGGCCGATGCCGAAGCCACTGTCACAGTCGACATCGACATGGCCCGAACTGAGAACGTGCGCCGCTGGTGGCCCTTCCTGCGCGACCGCCGCATCGACGCCTACGGCGACCTGACGAAACGCTATATCGATCCGAAATGATTTCTGTACGTAATATTACCGTCGAGTTCAACGCAACGAAACTTCTCGACGACATCTCGTATACCATAAACCGCCGCGACCGAATTGCTCTCGTTGGCAAAAACGGAGCAGGGAAGTCAACGATGCTGAAGATCATCGCCGGGCTCCAGAACCCGACTTCGGGAGCTGTAGCGGTTCCCAATGACACTACAATCGGCTACCTGCCCCAGCAGATGGAAGTCGCCGACTCGACGACGCTCGCCGACGAGGTTCGCAAGGCGTTCGGCCATATTGCCGACATGCACCGCCGCCTCGACAATATGAATGCCCGGCTGGCCGAAAGAACCGACTACGAATCTGAGGCCTATGCCAAGCTGATCGATGAGGTCACGACCCTCTCTGAGCGCATAGCGATGGAAGAAAGCGAGAACCACGAGGCCGAAATGGAGCGCACTCTCACCGGTCTCGGATTCCTTCGCACCGACTTCGACCGCCCCACCTCGGAGTTCTCCGGCGGATGGCGAATGCGCATCGAACTCGCCAAGCTTCTGTTGCGTCACCCCGACGTGCTGCTGCTCGACGAGCCGACGAACCATCTCGACATCGAGTCGATCCAATGGCTCGAGAATTTCCTGATGACGAAAGCCCAGGCCGTTGTTCTTGTCAGCCACGACCGTGCTTTCATCGACAATGTCACCAACCGCACCATCGAGATTTCGCTCGGCCACATCTACGACTACGCAGTCAACTATTCGAAGTTCCTCGAACTGCGCAAAGAACGCCTCGAACAGCAGCAGCGCGCCTACGCCAACCAGCAGAAGATGATTCAGGACACCGAGGAATTCATCGAACGCTTCCGTTACAAGGCCACAAAAAGCGTCCAGGTTCAGAGCCGCATAAAACAGCTTGCCAAGATCGAACGTATCGAGGTCGACGAAGTCGACACTTCCCATCTCAACCTCCGCTTCCCGCCTGCTCCGCGCTCGGGCGATTATCCGCTCATTGTCGACAATGTAGGCAAAGCGTTCGGAGACCATCAGGTGTTCGACAACGCCACCTTCACGCTCAAACGAGGCGACAAAGTTGCCTTCGTCGGCAAGAACGGCGAGGGAAAGTCTACGCTGGTGAAGTGTATCATGGGGCAGCTCGAACACACTGGTGTGCTGAAAATAGGCCATAACGTCAAGATCGGCTATTTCGCCCAGAACCAGGCACAGCTGCTCGACGGCGACCTGACGGTATTCGACACAATAGACCGCGTTGCCGTCGGCGACATACGCCTGAAAATCCGCGACATTCTCGGCGCTTTCATGTTCGGTGGCGAGGCTTCTGACAAGAAAGTAAAGGTGCTCTCGGGGGGTGAGAAAACGCGTCTGGCAATGATACGCCTTCTTCTCGAACCGGTCAACTTCCTCATCCTCGATGAACCGACCAACCATCTCGACATACCGACGAAAGAGATTCTCAAACAGGCCGTCAAAGACTTCACCGGCACGGTGATAGTTGTCAGCCACGACCGTCAGTTCCTCGACGGGCTCGTCGATAAGGTCTATGAGTTCGGCGGCGGCAAAGTTCGCGAATGTCTCGGCGGAATCTACGAATTTCTTGAAAAGAAGAAGCTGTCGAGTCTCAATGCTCTCAACAGCTCCGCGCCCTCGCGCGTTGCCGAACCGGAGAAGAAGCCTGTTGTAGCCAAAGCCGAACCTCAACCTCAGACTCAGGAAACCAAGACACGCTCCTACGCCGAACAGCGCGAACACGACAAGGCAGTGCGACGCGCCCGCAAGAAGGTCGAAGAGGCTGAGGCAGAAGTAGCCTCCCGCGAAGTAGCCGTTAAAGCAATCGAGGATGAGCTTGCCTCAGGCTCCCCCACCCCCGACGTCTACGACCGCCATGCCGCTGCCGTCAAAGCCCTCGAAAACGCCATGAGCGTCTGGGAACTCGCCTCGCTCGACCTCGACGCCCTCACAAATTAGGAATTAGGAATGCAAAAATTCCTAATTCCTAATTCCTAATTGCTAATTGCTAATTAAGCTTGAGGTAGCTTCGCAGCGTATCGACATAGTCCTCGAAAGCCCGGCGTCCTTTGTCGGTAACACGGCACACGGTGCGTGGTTTACGCCCTGCGAAACCTTTCTCTACGGTGATATATTCCGCGCGCGCAAGCTTGTCGAGCTGAACGCTGAGGTTGCCTGCTGTCGCCTCTGTCTTTTCGCGCAGATAGACGAAATCGGCTTCCTCGACGCTCATCAGTATCGACATCACGGCAAGCCTGAGCTGAGAATGAAGTAACGGATCTAATTCTTTCATTTCTCAGATTTTGCTTTATTATTCAGTATATGGCCGGGCACAATCATCATCGCTGCGAATGCCACTATGAACAACGGCAGAAACCAGTTTACGCCAAGAGGAATTCGGCCGACAATGCAACACATCGTGATGAGTCCTATAGCGAAGCCGACACTACCGCCGGCCACAAGCGACTTTTCCCTGATAACAATTCCCTGCGCTATTTCGGCGAACGGCACGATAATCAGAGCAAGCACAAACATAGCCGGCCAACTGTCGACCGCGAAGAACATCATCAGTGCGAGGCAGCAGAATGTCAGCCCAATCGCCGACCAACCGACTACCGACCAGATGCGCGAGGTTATATTGTCGGAATAGCTCTTCATCCCCTTATCAGCATACTGTCTTCGGGCCATTATCGGAGTGGCCGTGCCACCGACAATCCAGATCAGAAACCAGAGGTAGTTCCACACCGGATTATGGGTCAGAGCAAGCATCACCCACACCATGGCAGACACACAGACAGTGAGATAGCCCCACATAAGCATAATGTTACCGTCGCCGATATAGCGCTCTTTCGTGCGGCTTATCATCTCGGTTATGAGCGCGAGGCTCTCTTTTTCGGTCATTGTTTCAGTTTTCATCTTGTTCAAGTTTTTAATTTAGTTTATATCATAAACCATATCTCTCTGAAAAAAGCGGTACTCGCGATTACCGCTCTTTCACGCTGCAAATATAAACCAGTTTATTCCATAAACCAAATTAATAACATTCCTTAACACTCCTGCCCCGATCAAAATTCATTGAGCCGAAGCCAATTCGTCGATTTTATGCATAAACTCTTCTATGACGATTTTGATCCGCACAACATCGAAGTGCTCCATTTTCTTTATGAAGATCGCTTTAAATTCTTCTTCCTCAGGCACGAACTCCGGCAACAACCCGACTATCCTTTCATAATTCACACCATCATCAGTTGTCGGCTTAAGTTCCAGCACAAGACTGGTGTTTTCGGCGTCCCATCTGGCATCAATCTTGAGCTTCAGCCCCTTGTTCTCAAAAACAATACAGCTAAAGGTAAACCAATACGCATAATACCAAACGCCCCAATTTGATTCCGGCAACAAGTGCTGTGTAGCTGAGCAATAATTATTAGAAGTTCCGCTGAATTCACGAAGAATATATATGTTTCGCCTTGACAAGAAAGCACTATGGCGGCTATCTGAGCCATTGGTGCAGATATGCCAATCATCCGCATTGAATTTCACATCACAACAATAGTTAGAGCAGAATGATAACAGGTAGTCGTCCATAGCAAATTCGGCAAAATTTTTACTATAGTCGAGATTTTCCCGAATATACCTTCCCATAATCAATTCTATATCAGAATAGTCTGTATCTGTTCGGTGTTTTACGATATAATTCAAAAATTCCCGGATTCCATCCGTATCTGAATCGAGTAAGTTCCACCAATCGGATTCATTCCAGCCAAATGTATGATAACTATTCCTCTCTAAAGGTTTATAATCTTTTATGCATGCAATAAGACATCGACGCATTAGCCTTATTAAGGGTTCGTGCTTAGGTTTTCCATTGAAAATCTTCTCAATAATTGCCACATAATCACGAAAAAGCTGATAGCTAAAGTGATTATCAATTTCGGTCCATTTTATAGCAGGCCATATTTCACCAGTCCAGATGCTAAGTTCTTGCATACGCCAGAAAAGCTCTTCAACCTCCTCGCGGTTAGAAGAATCTCTGAGAATTTCGAGTTTGCGGATTTCTTCGTCACTCAAAAGCTGCTTGGAAATATCTGAGTTATTGCCATTCAACAGAGAAATAATATCTCCTGAGTTATCAAGCCGATCAATGATTTGCAAAGAATCATAGACTAAAGTTCTTGCTGTACTTGATACATTATTGATTCGTGACAAATTTTTGAAAAGCTCAAATACGCGGCGTGCATTCCTTTGAGTAACAGCATCATCTTTCAGCCCTTCAAGATATTTGTAACCGAATTTAATGACAGGCAACAAAACGAAAGCATTTATCTGACTGATAGCGCGAAGCCCATTAACACCTTTATTAATTTCGGGGGAGAAATAGCTTTCTTCTTTATCAAACTTAAGCTGCGAGAAAACCCACTTGACAGCCTCATGATATCTGACAATGTCATCAATCGAAACTGTTTTATAGGGAAACTGAATTTTACCGGTTCCTTGCACAAAATTTGCTACTTGATCTTTATGAGCATGAATAATCGTTATCCAACGCAGAAACTCGGCGAAGCCAGCATCGGCAGTGTCGTTGCCATTCTCCACAATTCTCTTCTGCCAGAACCATGTCTCTATCTCTTCCCACTTCTCGGCGGCATCTTCTATTTCTTTATTGATGTCAGCTTTGAGAACAAGAGGCTTGAGATTTTGAGTGGCAGAAAGAGGTTCACCGGTTGTGTTTATGATGACAAAAGTTTCCTCGCCGTTTTTGCGGGTCTCCATGTCGAAATAGAGAAAGGTCAACTTATTGACAAGCCAGTCTCCTAAGTCGGTCAGCCATTCCGTTGACTTGCCATCAAGCTTTTTCTCGATAATCTCCAGAGCGGCAATCATACTTTTAACGCTCGGATCGAGACTGTAGTCGGCGAAATACCAGTCGGCAGTCTTAATCTCCGCAACCTTGCTGCTGTTCGAGATAAAAAACTGACAGACAAGGTCGCTCAGAAAGTATAGCGACGACTCGCGGATAGCGTATTTAAGATAAGGTTCCTTGTCGTCGTGCTTATACTCGAAATCAGAGATCAGATATTGACGGAACTTCCCCGTGAATTTATTGACCATTCCGAGAAGAAGGAACAGAGTAGTCAGGCGTTGCTGACCGTCGCATAGCTGAATATGATCGGCCGGCACCTCATAGCCGTAGATGAGGCCGAGATTCAGCGCAGCCTTATCTTTTAGCCCGTATTGAGTGAACAGATTGTCAATAAAATCCGACACCAGTTCGCCGGTTTCGCCTGACGCTTTCTTGTTTGACGAGCTACCCCAGCAATAATCGCGCTGCAGGTCTGGTATAATAATCTGGCGTTCACCCGAAAACAGTTCGGCGAGAGTATATGTCTCACCCGTTATGAAGTTTATCTTATTTGCCATAATAATTTCTGAAATCTTCTAATGTCTGTCGTTTGTTTTTTGCGATTTCCACTCCCTCCCATTTCGAATTGGCGAACTTGTAGATAGTATGAAGCAGATGACGGCTCTTGAATAATTCCTTATGTTTGGCATCGTACTTCTTGAAAAATATACCTTTCTTATCCTCGAATGAGCTGTTGTTGAAGGTTGAATTGTCATCTTTATAGAGCAGCACTAAGTTGCCAATTGAGTGCTCACTGGCAATGACATCTCCGTCAAAGCAGGTTTCGCGCCAAATATAAGAGTCGTCAATATCTTCCTTGAGATCAATGCCATCTCCTTTCTTTATAACTTCAACACCATTCGACTCCTCTTTATGCAAAACCTTCGATCTCGGATAAATATGTTCGAGCGAACGGCCTCGGCTGTCATTGTCCCATATCGAGAAATCAAACTTACGGCCTTTGCCATCTTCTTGCAAATTATCTTCATCTATATTCAGTCTGAGCAAAAGTCGAAAAGCAGCCTCAGGATTCTCATTGTAGAGATTATTGCTATCGAGCTGTTCATACATCTTGTCGAATTTTTCAATGAAAACTTCTTCATTTTTATCGACAATTTCCTTGTGAGTCATGCCAAGAAACGCCCGTCTGTAATAATAGTCAAGTTCGTCACCCGATCTCCGTTCTCGCCCGAAATACCAGTCGATAAATTTGTCCTTATCGTTTATGACACGGATAATCGCACCGACTTTATTGTAGGTAATTGGATTATTGAAAGCATCCTCGAACCGCTTCTGCATTCTGCGCAATCCGTCGAAAGTTTCCTTGGCAACTATCGGTTTCTCTTCTTTGAGAAATTTATCCTTAAATCTGGCATAGGAAAGCTTATTTTCTTCGTCCACAGTTCGCTGATAAGTCTCAATGAGCAACCCCATTACATTTTCGGTCTTGAACAGCTTATCATCGCGGTTCCACCACTGCAACCATTTATCCCATTCTCTGGCATAGCGGCTGCGGAGCATATTGTTGTCCCATTCGATAGCATATTTCTCTTTATCCTCCTTACGGGCGAAAAAGCTGTCGTTGAGCGATGCCAGGCGAAGCAATTCTGCCTTGATGAGCTCTTCCTCCTGCATCTCGGCCTTATTTCCGTTCATCATAGTGAAAACCGTAGTCGCTTTTTCTTCAGGGATGTCGATATAGAGAAATTTCACCCTGTCGAGAACATGTTTGAGAAACACCTCCCGGTCAATATCAGACGTCAGTCTGTCTCTGACAATTCGGAGGGTTTTCTTGAAGAAATAAATATCCTGATACTCTTCATCTTTATCTTCCTCGATGTCCTGTTCTTTAATCCTGCCCAGAAAATCATTCGACTGTTTCCTGATTGCATATTCCAGCCGAAACGGTTCCTTATAGTTCAGCCAATTGAGCAGCAGGTAAAAGAAGGTCGTGCGCTGCTGGCCATCGATAAGAACGATCCATTCCTCAGTCTCAGAAACAGTCACTCCCTGAATAAACACCTCGGTGTTATTCCGAAAGCTATCCAATAGAGAATCCAGCATATATGAGACAGAGTCACGGTCATCTTTGGGCCTTTTCTTGCCCCACACATACCCACGCTGATAGTTGGGCACAAAGAAAGTTTTTCCTTTCTCAAGATACTCCCGAAGAGTTATAGTAGCGTTCATGACTTGATTAGAATCGGTTTATCATCGTAAAGATATGAAATAAACTTATAACGACCACAATTATAGCTTAAGGATTGCGCGGAATTTTGTAATTTTGCACTCTAATGAAGAAATGGATTCTGAGTTCGGTTTTCGCCGCGTCAACGCTGTTGGCGAGTGCCACTGTCGACCTGCATTATGGCGGCGAGGCTCTTGTTGCGACCGGCACGGGCGATTTCGCGCCCTACCACACCTCGGCCCTCCGACACGGTCGACTGACGCAGTCGACCACACTGTTGGGCGAAGTCAGCGCATGGGTGCCGATGCGTCTTGACCGCCGTTTCAGTTGGGGAGCCTGCGTCGACCTTGTCGCCGACTATGGATCGTCGGTAGAATATGCCCGCTACAACCCGAACGGATGGTCGACCCACAAGGAGCATCCTGCACCATTCTGGATTCAGCAGGCTTTCGCCGAGATAAAATATCGCGGCGTATTTCTCACAGTTGGAGCAAAAGAACACGGTTCGGCGCTGTTAAATCAGCAGCTCAGCTCAGGCGACCTCGTCGAGAGCGGAAACGCACGTCCTATCCCGGAGGCACGAGCCGGCTTCGTCGATTTCCAGAATATACCGTTCACCAACGGATGGGTGCAGATCCAGGGGGAGATCGGTTGGGGTAAGATGACCGATTCCGACTGGTGGGCCGACCGCTATAACAGATATAACTACCACATCGTCAGCGGCGAATGGTATAACTACAAACGCTGCTATTTCCGCACGAAACCTTCTCAGCCGCTAAGTGTCACCGTAGGTATGCAGGCGGCCGTCACCTTCGGCGGCACAGTAGAAACTTGGCGCGAAGGGGTAAGGATACGCTCGCGCAAACACGATGTCAACTTCAAATCGTTCCTCAACTCATGGCTGCCAATGCCGGGAGGCGAGGAATTCTATGAAGGCAACCATCTCGGTTCATGGGACTTCGTGGCCCGCTATCGCTTCGCCTCGGGCCAACAGCTGAGAGCCTATTTCCAATGGCCGTGGGAAGACGGCTCGGGCATCGGGCGCCGCAACGGCTGGGACGGTCTGTGGGGTATCGAATGGACACGGCCCGACCGCAGCTGGATAACGGGCGCCGTAATCGAGCTGCTTGAATTCACAAACCAGAGCGGCCCTCAGCACTTCGCGCCCGGCGATCTGCCCGGAGGCACGATAACTTCCGAATCGACCGGTGCCGACGACTACTACAACAACGCAATGTATAACTCATACGCCTACTACGGCCTGTCGATCGGCACTCCGGCTCTTATGGCCCCGCTCTACAACCGCGACGGTTATCCGGCATATATCGGCAACCGCCTGCGCGGATTCCACGCCGCCGCAACGGGCTTCATCACCGACGGTCTCAGCTGGCGTCTGCGCGCAGGCTACCGCAAGGCATGGGGCAACGGAATGCTGGCGCTTCCGAAGCCCGTTCACCTGACCTCGGTGAGTCTTGATGTCGACTGGCAGCTGCCACGCATAAAAGGCCTGTCGGTAAACGGCGCAATTGCCATCGACCGCGGCACGATGCCCTGCAACGCTTTCGGCATAACCGTAGGTGTAAAATATAACGGACTGCTGAAGCTATGAGACACATCGCCTTTATTCCACTGCTCATTATAATGCTTCTCACCTCGGGCTGCACCCAGAACAACGGGGAGATCGACCCCTGGTTCGGCACATGGCGTCTCGAATCGCTCACCTGCGACGGCGAACCCTCAGATGATTATCACGGACAGATGACCTGGTCGTTCCAGAATAACATAATATGCCTTGTCACCGACCTCGGCCATCATTCCTACACACAGACATGGGGCACATGGGCCGCTCCAGAAGGCGAACGCATGCTGCTGCTTGATTTCGACCAGCGCGACGACATAAACGGCACCAATGTCTACACTCCGCCATCGTGGCTCGGATTCGACGGCCTGCAGCCCACACTGACAATCGTCTCGCAGAGTTCGCGCGAGATGACTCTCAAACTCGACAACACTACCGGCAGCTATCTCTACTGCCTGAAAAAACTATACTGACAAATGAACAAGAAAGTACTCGTCACCGGCGCTGACGGCTTCATAGGCTCGCATCTTACCGAGCTTCTTCTTTCGGAAGGCTACGATGTCCGCGCGCTTGCCCAATACAATTCCTTCAACTCCTGGGGATGGCTCGAAGAGGTGAGTCACCCTAACCTCGAAGTCGTCTGCGGCGACGTCCGTGATCCTAACTACTGCCGTCATATCTGCGAGGGGATAGACACCGTCTATCATCTCGCTGCCCTCATTGCGATTCCCTACAGCTATACGGCTCCCGACTCGTATGTCGACACCAACATACGCGGAACCCTGAACATCTGTCAGGCCGCGCGCGACGCCGGTGTCGGCCGCATTGTCGTGACCTCCACAAGCGAAGTCTACGGAACAGCGCTTCAGGTTCCCATTCCCGAGACCCATCCCCGTCAGCCCCAGAGTCCCTATTCCGCCACGAAGATCGGCGCCGACGCCATAGCCATGAGCTTCTATAATGCCTTCGATCTGCCGTTGGTCATTGCCCGCCCCTTCAACACCTACGGCCCGCGACAGAGCGCCCGCGCCATTATCCCGACTATAATCACTCAGATCGCCTCGGGCCACCGTCAGATAAAGGTCGGCGATCTCACCCCTACCCGCGACTTCAACTTCGTGGGCGACACCGTCAGAGGCTTCCTTGCCCTCGGAACAACACCAGGAATCGAAGGTCGCGAAATCAACATCGCCACCGGAACCGAAGTCAGCATGGCCGACACTCTTAAGACAATAGCGCGCCTGATGGACGCCGACGTAGAATGGGTCACCGACCCGGCTCGCCTGCGCCCGTCAAAGAGCGAGGTAAGGCGTCTCTGCGGCGACAATACACTCATTACATCGCTGACATCATGGCGTCCGCAGCACACTCTTGAACAGGGTCTGCAAAAAACAATCGACTGGTTCACCCGGCCGGGTACTCTCGACCGCTATAAACCCGACATCTACAATCAATGAACAAGCTGAATATACTCTTTCTCGGAGGCGCCAAACGTGTTTCCATGGCCTCGAAATTCATTGAGGCCGGACGCCGGGCAGGCTTCGAGACAGCCATCTACGGTTACGAGCTCTCGCGCCGCTGTGCCCTCGCGGCCGTTGCCGAAGAGATTGTCGAAGGGCGCCGGTGGAGCGATCCCGTGCTGCTCGACGATCTCCATGAAGTTATCACTTCACGCCACATCTCGATAATGATTCCGTTTGTCGACCCTGCCATAGAGGTTGTGGCCCGCTATCGCGACAAATTCGGCGACATATTCGCCCCGGTGAGCGACGCCGATACCTGTCGCCGCATGTTCGACAAGATATTTGCCGCACAGGCTTTCGAAAAAGCCGGTATCGCGGTTCCGGAGACCCTTTCGGGAGCCAGTCCGCGCTTTCCGCTGATCGCCAAACCGCGCAAAGGATCGGCTTCACAGGGAATCCTGATAGTAGAGAACCGCGCCGACTGGGAGGCACTGTCGATTTTCCATCCCGACTATCTGATTCAGGAATATATCACCGACGCAATCGAATATACCGTCGACTGCTACCGCAGCGTAGGCAGCGGCGAGACTCTCGCCGTCAGCCCCCGTCAGCGGCTTGCCACTGCCGGAGGGGAAGTTATATCGACTATTACCGTTGACGATGCCGACATAACGGAGCTCGCCCGACTGACGCTCGAAAAGCTCGACCTTCGCGGTGCGGTGACAGTGCAGATGCTTCGCGATCCGGCGATCCGGCGCGCTGTTGTCATGGAAGTCAATCCGCGCCTCGGCGGAGGAGCCGTAGCAGCCGTCTGCGCAGGTGCCGACATTCCCGCTTTAATCATAGCCGAAGCGACTGGCCGCCCGTTAAAGCCGACGGAAGCCCGCAGCGGAATCCTTGTCCAGCGCTATCTCAACGAAATTTCTTTCGACACCAATGAAGACCGATAACCACGTCATAATTATCGCCGAAGCAGGCGTAAACCACAACGGCAACCTCGAGCTTGCCCGCCGGATGGTCGACGAGGCGCACCGAGCCGGAGCCGATTACGTCAAATTCCAGACGGCAGTGCCCGAACTGGTCATTTCCTCGATCGCTCCGAAAGCCGAATATCAGAAAGAGACAACCGGCAAAGAGCAGAGTCAGCTCGAAATGTGCCGCGCGATCCACCTACCTCTTACCGACTATGCGGGACTCGCCGACCTCTGCCGCGAGAAAGGGATCGGCTTCATGAGCACGCCTTTCGATCTCGTGTCGATCGACACCCTCGCTCCGCTCGGCATGGACTACTGGAAAATTCCGTCGGGCGAAATCACCAACCTCCCGTATCTCAGAAAGATTGCCTCTAAAGGAGGGCGCGTCATTCTGTCTACAGGGATGTCGACTCTCGACGAGGTTGCCCGCGCCGTCGAAATTCTCGAAAAAGGAGGCATACCGCGCGCCGACATAAGCCTGCTCCACTGCAACACTCAGTACCCCACACCTATGGACGACGTAAATCTTCGCGCCATGGAAACGCTCAGGAGTCTCGGCTGCGGGCGTGTCGGCTACAGCGACCATACGGTCGGCATCGAAGTGCCGGTAGCCGCTGTTGCCATGGGAGCGCAGATAATCGAGAAGCACTTCACCCTCGACAAGACTATGGAAGGCCCTGACCACCGCGCTTCGCTCGACCCCGCCGAACTACGCGCCATGGTCAGCGCCATACGGAATATCGAGAAAGCGGTAGGCAGTTCTGAAAAGCGCGTCAGTCCAAGCGAAAGAGCAAATATCGAGGTGGCCCGCAAGAGTATTGTTGCCGCCCGCGACATCGCCGCCGGCGAGATATTCACCGAAGAGAACATAACCGTAAAACGGCCCGGCAACGGCCTGTCGCCGATGCTTTGGGATGACGTCATCGGACAGCGTGCCGCACGCGATTTCGCATACGATTCACTCATAACCCTCGGATGAGTCAGCGCAACACACTCGGCCTAAACCAGCAGCAGCGACAGCAGCAGACACTCTCGCCCCAACAGGTGAGATATTTCCGTATGCTCGAGATGAACCAGACTCAGGCCGAGGAAGAACTCAAACACGCTCTCGACGAGAATCCGGCTCTCGAAATTGCCGACACTTCCCCGTCAGAGAACGGTGAGAATGACTTCAACGAAACGGCTGAAGAGATGCAGCTCGCCGACTATGCCGGAGAAGACGACATTCCGACATATCAGCTCCGGGCCAACAACCGGTCGGCCGACGACTCCGACTGGCATCCCGAAGCGATCGAAGAGGCGCCTACCCTGTTCGACATTATTGTCGAGCAGGCGCGTATGCTCGGACTCGACGACGACCGGCTGGCAGCGCTGATATTCGTCGCCGGGAATCTCGACAACAACGGCTATCTGACCCGCTCGACAGCCGATATGGCCGCCGACATGACAATGGTTACGGGGCGCGACGTCAGCCAGGCTGAAATAAACGAGGCTCTGACAAAGCTTCGCACCCTCGATCCCGCCGGAATCGGCGCCTCTGATCTCCGGCAATGCCTGCTTCTTCAGCTGCGCCGGAAGAAACCGACCCCCGACATCGAAATGGCGATCGAGGTGATAGCTCACAATTTCGATCTGTTCAGCCACAAGCATTACGACCGGCTGGCGTCGGCTGTCGGCATCGACCGCGAGCGGCTGCGTCGGGTGCTCGACATAATCAGGTCGCTGAATCCCAAGCCGGGCAGCGAGGTTGAAAGCATTCAGGCCGCCGACCGTCTGAGCCATATCACGCCAGATTTTGCCGTTGAGACTGACGGCGAGAGCCTGACAGTGACACTTCTCAACGCCGCGCCGGATTTGCGGGTCGAGGCTACGTTCGCCGCAGCCGACGATGGGAACAGCAGTTCATCGGCCGATGCCTTCATCAGGCGCCAGCGCGACGAGGCCCTCGGATTCATATCCATCCTGAAACTTCGCCAGCAGACTCTTTTCAGGGTAATGAATGCCATAGCCCGTTTCCAGCAAAAATTTTTTCTCACCGGCGACGAAGCGAAACTGCGTCCGATGGTTCTCAAAGACATCAGTCAGTCAACAGGTTACGACACATCCGTCGTCAGCCGGGCCACTCAGGGCAAGTATGTTTTGACTCCATGGGGAATTTTCTCGCTGAAATTTTTCTTCAACGAGCGTTTTAATGATAGCGACGACACTTCCTCGCGCGAAATAATCGCCGCTCTGCGCGAAATTGTCGAAGGCGAAGACCGCCGGCATCCGCTCAACGACGATGCCGTAGCCGAACAGCTTAGCCGGAGAGGATTCAAAGTGGCACGCCGCACCGTAGCCAAATATCGCGAACAGGCAGGAATCCCCGTTGCACGCCTGCGCCGCGAACTCTAACAACAAAACCTGACAACTATGGATCCCAATTCACCTCTCTACAAAAAAATAAGTCAGATAGCACCGATAGAAACCGAGACCCCGTCAGAGTCTCCGACACCGGCTCCGCGCAAAAAACGCGAGCACAAGCCGCTTCCCGACTCGATCGCCCATATTCTGTCGCTGGTCTTCTCTCCCATGCTGACGCCGACCTACGGAGTCGCTATAGCTTTCTTCGCCAGTTATCTGGCTATTCTGCCATGGTCGGTCAGGCTGTCGGTAATCGGAATCGTGTTCATAATTACCGGCGTTATCCCGATGACAGCCATCTGGACATTATGGCGGTTCGGATATGTCAAAGATCCGGGACTTAACAACCGTAGTGAGCGAACAGTGCCATATATAATCACGCTCATCTGCTATCTGCTCTGCGCCTTCTATCTTTATAAAGCACATGCCCCCGAATGGCTCTGGAGCTTCCCCGCAGGGGGTGCGATAGCCATAGCTATATGCATGCCGATCAACTTCCGCTGGAAAATCAGCGGCCACATGGCCGGAATGGGCGGAATCGTTGCTGTGGCCTTCCGCATCGCCGCAGGCAGCTATTATATCACTGCGATATGGCCGTGGCTCGCGGCAACGGTGATTCTGGCGGGATGCGTGGCCACATCGCGCATCATTCTCGGCCGCCACACGTTAATGCAGACAATCGCCGGATTCGCCGTCGGATTCGCCTGCGTCTACATATTGTCGGCAATAGTCTGACTCAGATGCGGGCCAGAGCATGACCCGCATGGGCAAGCAAAAGCCCGACAGCGAAGCTCGCAACAGCATATACGAAGACTATCCAGAAGCGCGAGTCGCTGAAAAGCAGATAGTTCTCGTGGGCGAAGGTCGAGAACGTCGTGAAACCGCCGCAGAAACCCGTTATCAGAAGCGCACGCAGTTCGGGAGAGATGTCGACACCGCGCTCGATGAGCCCGAACAGAATCCCTATAAGAAGACATCCGGCAATATTGACAACGAAAGTTCCCCACGGGAAACACCCCGCAGAGTGTTCCGTTATCACGTTGCTCAACAGGTAGCGGCAACCGCCCCCGACCGCGCTCCCGGCCATCACCCACAACAGATTAGCCCACATACTTACGTTATTTAATGATTCGCTTTGCGAGGCGACGCGCCTTAGCGCGGTCTCTGTCGGTCAGCTCAGGATTGGCTGCCGTTCCGCCGCGCTGAATGGTTCCTCTGATGGCAAAGCCCGAATATTTAAGAATCTCTCTGACGGCGCGCACCATTCCCGAACTCTGGCGGAACATACGGTTAAAGGGCCACGGCGTAGTGCAGGCCGTTATTATCGCAGCGCGCTTTCCTTTCATCAGAGGGCGCGGAAAACGCGAGGTCTCTTCCATCATGCCGTAGACAAGACGGTCGAAAAGGAGTTTGAGAGTGCCCGGCATATTACCCCAGTAGGTGGGAGCGGCCACTACGACAGCATCGGCCCGGCGCATGGCTTCGAGAACCATAAGGGAATCGTCGGGCGGAAGAACACAGCTGTGCGTCGAGCGACACCGCATACATCCCGTGCATGGCGCTACTCTCAGCTGCCGGACATCGATTGTCTCGACCTCGGCGCCAAGACTCCGGGCCTCGGCCGAAAATTCGGCGGCGAGTGTAGAGACGGTGCCCTTAGGGCGCGGCGATGCGTTTATAACAAGTATTCTCATTTCGGTTCTGTCAGAAGCGGGAGAGCAGGTGTTCCCGACGTGCGCCGCGCAGAAAGGCGCACGCCCGAAATAGCATCTTTAGCCCCGGAATCGAGAGCATTGTCGCGCACACGGCCCGAGCCGGCATGAATGACACGTCCGTGACCGTCGCAGATCGCCACATGGTTTACGCGGCCCGACCCTGATCGGTCGAGAAAGAGAAGGTCTCCGGCCGCAAGAGCGTCGAGAGGCACCTCGTCGCCGACCGAAGCCTGCTGCGAGGCATCGCGCGGCAACAGCCGCCCCTGCATCCAGTAAGCAACCCTGACAAGGCCGGAGCAATCGACTGCCCAGGGCGACATTCCTCCCCAGAGATAAGGCGTCCCCATGAGCGCACGCGCGGTCTCGACGACTTTACGCGGCGAGAATGTCTGGCTACCCCACTCTTCAAGACTAATCATCGCCGCCGGATCGACGATTCCGAGCCGTCCGTCAGGAAGACGGATCATGCCATGGCTTACCTCGACGATGGCCCCCGCGGGAAGCGGAGAGAGAACCGCCCCGCGTTCATCGACCATCACGGTTGCGGGGAGCGCGGTTATGACCATACGCGGAGCCTTGAGCCACGAGTCACGGTCGGCCTCGGCGAGCGAGCTTTCGGTCATATAGCCGTGATAGCCGTCGGGAGTTTCGACGCTCCACCATTCTCCGTTCTTGTCGAGAAGGCGCAGGGGAGTTCCCATGACAGCCTGCGAAACAAGCTCGGCGCTGTTTGACGGCTCTCCGCGCAGACACGCCACCGGAATTGCGACAAGTCCGAAATCGGCTGCCGCGATATTTAATGTTGCCGCAATGACGGCAACGAGAGTGAGGAAAAAGTTTTTCATTCTTGAAATTGGGTCAGTCATCGCTATAGTGCCGGAGCACACGACGGTAGGAATTGAATATCTTTGATTTCGACACGAACCCGACATATATGCCTTCACCGTCGACTACGGGCAGATTCCACGCTCCAGTGTCGTCGAAGGTATTCATGACCTGCTCCATGCTGTCGCCGAGGGTTATCTTTGCGGGAGGTGCGGTCATGAACTTAGCCACACGCATCCGGCGGTAGAGATCCGTGCGGAACATTATGTTGCGGATGTCGTCGAGGACAACGATACCGAGAAGCCGTCCGCGTTCATCAAGAACCGGAAACAGGTTTCGCGTCGAGCGCGCTATGGTGTCGACCATTTCTTTAAGGCACATATCCGGACTGACAGGCAGACAGTCGCGCTCTATGACATTGTCCATTTTCAACAGAGTCAGAACGGCTTTGTCCTTATGGTGGGTCAGCAGCTCGCCACGGCGGGCAAGTCGGGCCGTGTAGATGCTGTAAGGCATAAACATCTTGGTTGTGCCGTAACTGATACAGGCCACTATAAGCAGCGGAAGCAGCAGATCATAGCCGCCGGTCAGTTCGGCGGTGAGGAATATCGACATCAGAGGCGCATGCATGACACCGGCCATCACGCCTGCCATGCCCATGAGCGCAAAGTTTTTCAGCGACAGGTCAAGTCCGAAGAGTGTGTTGAGCAGGTAAGCGAAGAAGAAACCCGACAGACAGCCGACATAGAGCGACGGGGCGAAGGTGCCACCGACACCCCCTGAGCCGTTAGTAGCCGAGGTAGCGAATCCTTTCATCAGTATTATCGCACCGATAAAGAGCAGTATTATCCAGACATTCATTCGGTCGGGATAGAACAGACTTCGCTGCACGATTGTCGACGGATCGCCGTTGAGAAGCTGGACTATCGATTCATAGCCTTCGCCATAAAGCGGCGGGAAAAGGAACACCAGACACGAAAGGATAGCCCCGCCTACGGCAAACCGGGCCCAGGGCGATTTCATCCGCTTGAACATCGTCTCCATCATGCCCATGACCTTTGTGAAGTAGATCGACACCGCACAGCAGAAAAGTCCGAGAATAATCACGAATGGAATACGCTCCATCATGAACGGCTCGCTCTGCACAAAGAAAAACTCAAAATTCAGACCTGTGAAGGTATAGGCAATCGTAGCCGCCGCTATCGAAGATATCAGAAGAGGCATGACCGACATCGCCGTAAGATCAAGCATCAGAATCTCGAGGGTGAAAAGCATTCCCGCTATCGGAGCCTTGAAGATTCCGGCTATGCCCGCTGCCGCACCGCAGCCGACCAGAATCATAAGTATTCGCGGCGACATCCTGAACAGTGAGCCGAGATTCGAGCCTATCGCCGCGCCGGTATAGACGATCGGGCCTTCGGCTCCGACGCTGCCGCCAAAACCAATGGTTATCGACGATCCGACTATCGACGAGTAGATATTATGCCTCTTGAGGCGGCTCTTTCTCTGAGAGATGGCATAAAGGACACGGGTAACGCCATGGCTTATGTTATCGCGGACTACATAACGCACGTAAAGCGACGCCAGCAGCACACCGGCAACCGGGTAAATGAAAAACATGAAGTTTGCCTCGGTCAGGCTGTCGCCCGAAGTCAGCAGTCCCGAAATGAGATGGATGAGGCCTTTGAGCAGCACGGCGGCGAATCCGCCCGCTATGCCTGTCAGCAAGGCCAGAAAAAGCACAAACGTGCGTTCCGACAGATGCTTCTCGCGCCAAAGGAGCAGCTTCATGAATGAATCGTGAAATCTGATGCCTGCCATAACGGTTATATTCCGCGACCGGTTACGACGGTACGCACTGTATAGAAAAGTATCTTTATATCAATGCCTATTGACATATTCTCGAGATAAAGAAGATCATATTTCATACGCTCTATCATCTCGTCGACATTTGTGGCATAGCCGAATTTGACCATACCCCATGAGGTTATGCCGGGTCTGACGCTGTGGAGCAGAGCATAGTAAGGCTCGCGCTCAATCAGACGGCTTACGAAATACTCGCGTTCGGGACGCGGCCCGACGATCGACATATCGCCACGCACTACGTTCCAGAAGTTCGGCAGCTCGTCGAGGCGGTATTTGCGGATGAAACGGCCAACCGAAGTAATGCGGCTGTCGCCGGGGCCCGATGAGAGCGCCGGACCGGCAGCCTCGGCGTCGGTACGCATCGACCGGAACTTGATAATATCGAACGGACGGCGGTGATAGCCCAGCCGCCGCTGACGGTAGAACACCGGCCCGGGCGAATCAAGTTTCACAGCAAGGGCCACGGCGGCGAGAACCGGCGACAATACGACAAGCGCCAGCGAGGCAAAAAGCAGATCACTGACACGCTTCACGTTGAGCATACCGGCCGAGAGATGGGGAGTTGATATGTCAACGAGTGCCTCGCCCGACACGTTGGTGAAACGCGGAATGCCGGCCACGCCGCGGCGCCCTATCTCAGGCCGCACTCTTACTGGCAGATCAAGCGCCATCAGGGTTCCGAGCAATCCGGGTGTGTCGAGAATATCCGGGTCGTCGCTGACAATGATGAGACTTTTTATTTTCTTTTCGCGAATAACTTCCGACAGAGCGTCAAGGGGCCACACAGGCCTGCGCCCCGGAGCTCGCTGACCGTCGCCGAGGTCGACGAAACCGCATATTTCGAAGCCCATAGGCTTCGGCAGGCTGTCGAGACGACGGGCGAAAGAGCGGGCGGCGGAGGTGGCGCCGAGAATCAGCGTCGGCACAGTCCAGAGCCGCTTCTGAATCAGCCGGGCGGTATATGTCGATATAATCAGGCGCCCGATGCTCATCGCAACCCATACGAGGCCGAAAAGTATCGCCAGAAGCTCGTAGTTCCAGCGGCGGCGCGGTAGAGTGTCGTTGAGCATCGCCAGAAAAAAGAACACCAGAGTCGCTATCAGCGCTATCAGCGCCGAGTTGCCGATAGCCTTAAGGCGCGACATGAACATCGGCTCGGCGTAAAAACCCGACAGCCACGACAGGCCGACAGCCATAGTCGGAAACAGAATGAGTTCGGCGAGTAGCGTCGGCGAAGTGATGAACCAGCTGAAAATCTGCAACTCGGGCTTCAGATAAGCCTGAAGATAAACGAAACGGATATAGTTGAACAGAAAAAAAGCCACGGCAACCGTCAGCCAGTCGGTGACGATATAGGTCAGACGTATGCGTGAGGCGACGGTCATTTCCGAATAAACACTAATTCGCCGTCGGCGGCTATTTTAACTATGCGCGAAGGGGCATGAGGCTCAGCATCGTCACGCCCATATCCGGCGACATAATCGACTGCGTCGAGTATTTCGCCTGAAATGTCTGAAAAACGGGCCGGAGTCGGCTTGCCACTGACATTCGCCGATGTAGACACTAACGGACGTCCGAGCCGTCGGCAAAGCTGCTGCGAGAAAAGCTCGCGCGTAATCCTGATAGCGGCACTGCCGTCGGCGGCGAGCATCTCGGGAGCGAGCCCGCGCGGATGTTCGAAAATAACGGTTGTCGGGCGATCGGAGCGCACGAGCTCTCTGACCTCTGCTGAAAGCGGGCCGACGACTGCCTCAAGCATCTCTTCGTCGGCAACGAGAGAGATCAGAGCTTTGGCGTCGCTGCGGCGTTTTATGTCAAAGACCTTCTCTACTGCGTCGCAGTCAGACGAGTCGCAGCCGATACCCCACACCGTGTCGGTAGGATATGCGATGACACCGCCCCGACTGACGACGTCAGCGCAGCGCAGCAGCTCATTTTCGAAAAAGGTCTTCCTATCCATATTCGCTACAAAGCTACAGAAAAAACCTGAGAAGTCCAACAGCCAGATTTGAACATAAGAAGTGATATGCTCTATTGTTATCGAAGGCATGAAAACATCTGGGCTGAAATCATGAAATTTACGTCGGTTCCGCATTTATGTGAAATAATTATCATATTTTTGTGTTGCAATTTATAAGAGCTATATGATTGAATCAGAAAGACTGATACTGCGTCCGTGGCAGGAATCAGAAGCAGAAATACTATACCGTTATGCGAGCGATCCGGCCATAGGGCCAATCGCAGGATGGGCGCCGCATACTTCTGTGGAGAATAGTCTTGAAATAATCAGGACTGTGTTTGCCGCCCCGGAGACATACGCGGTCGTTCTGAAAGAAACCGGCGAACCAATAGGCAGTTGCGGCATCATGTTTGCCGATGGTCTTCATTCCGCCAACATGAACGATTGCGAGGCTGAGATCGGCTATTGGATCGGCAAGCCCTATTGGGGACAAGGCCTGATTCCTGAAGCAGTAAGGGCTTTGCTGTCGCGGAGCTTCAAAGAGCTACGTCTCAGCACTATATGGTGTGGATATTACGACGGAAATATCAAGTCGAAACGTGTCTGTGAGAAGTGCGGATTTAAATATCACCATACCGACAGCGACATAGAATCGCCTCTCGGAGACAAACGTACCGAACACTTCTACAACATGACAAAAGAGGATTATAATGCCCTATATATCAATAGAGAGCGGCCGACTGACCACTGAGCAAAAGAGGCAACTTGTTGAACGGCACACAGCTACAGACTCCGAAATAATCCCTATACCCGCGCAGTTCTTCACAGTCACAATCGAGGAACTGCCTGACGAGAACTTTGGCTTCGGCGGCAAGTCAATCGACGAGATAAAGCGCAGCTACAAACCATGACCACGACATTATGATCATATCAGACTTCGGATGCTGCGGTGATTACATCATGGCTTAAAAACGATTTTCTTACGTGCCAATGGTGCGCCGACAGATATGAGCATTATCCCGTCACAACAGATTGGCTTATGAAAATCTAATCTTTGGAGCATTTAATTTGCTGAATCTGATTTGACCTCAGGCTTGTTGTCATAAAGGGATTTGACAATCTGTTTGTTATCGAATCTTAGAGAATCCGAAGAATTGGCTGTTTTATAGTTCTCAACAGTACCAAGAGTATTTAGCAACTCAATTTTCACTTCCTCAAGCTGTCTTGATGACTCATTTGACAGATGAATTGAATAAAAAATGGATATGACGCCTATAACCAGACTGAATAATATACCACCGATTGCCCATCTTGTGGAACCCTTTGCTGCGTTACGCGTCTCTTCAATATTATCGTTCGCTGTTTCAAGAGTACTTTGAGATGTATTCAGGCTATCCTGAGATATCGAAAGACTACGCTCCGCTGTCCGGATGCTTTTTTCCAGCTGTTTTAAGCTCTCTTCGGAGTTTTTTAGATTGGCCTCGGCTTTCTTCAGTATCGAAAGGTTGTTCACCTGCCTGATTTTTGTATCGAAGAACACATTGAGCACATTAAAGTATCGGACGGAGTTCTCAATATTGAAAGCACGTCTTCTTAGGCTCTTGTCGGTATTGTGAATACTGCACTCATTATTGTAAATGGAATCATACAGAGAATGTATGTAGGTGTCATAACCCAACGCCATTACATACATGCTTGGGAACGACTCATACACTCGTATCTCCTCAGGCATACCCTTATTCTTTTCGGTTTCAAGCACACTGCGAAGCAGAGTCTTGGCATTCTTCACAAGGTCAAGCACAGCCCGTTCATGATTACACAGATAATGACGCAACGCCGCATTGTTCTCCTTGTGAATGTCTATATCGTCAGTGCTCAGATATGGTTTTAAAGATGAATCACTCTCATCTTCGTGAAATTCATGGATATGATAAAGACTCTTTATCATATGATACACTGCTTCTGGAAAATTCTTGTCGTCAAAACCAAATTCACTGTCGTCAAGGAATTGGGAGTCAAATGAATATTTCACCATCCCGTTATGGCTGAAATCCTCATAGCGCAATCTAATAAAATCCTCAAACCGCTCTGGATCTTCAACACTGGAGACCGAGATATTAATGTCTTTATCTTCTGCCTTTATCCTTACAAGAAACTTTTCATCCGGATTGTCGGAAATGTTTTCTGTCCTTGTCCCACCATGGAGAGGCTCATCAAAAGGAATTGGAATATGATTCACTGTGGGAATCCACAATACTACGTAGCAATGCACCATATCTGTTACAAAAAGAGGATGGATTTTGGTCCATCCTCATTATGTTGTCTTTAATTTTATAATCACGCAAGGTTTAAATCGCGAACATAATTGCGCCCGAGATCGGAGATTCTCCATGTCTTTTTAGTGCGTGTATAACCGCAGATGATGAACCCGACAGAAATAAATTCTGAGAGAAGTTCCTCTCCGATATTTGTGCGGAGGTCTTTGATATACCCCCATCCGCCGTTATAGATGTTCTTAAGGGCGGATATTCTTTTCTCGTTCATAATTGTGTATGCCTTAATTAGTTATACAAATCCACACGAAGGCATCGCACGTCTGGATATGCAATTTATCCGGGCACATTGCTATATATATAATGCGCTCAAAAACAAATTTGTTTGCAAAATTACTACAATTATTTGACACTTACAAACTTAAAGAAGTTATTCACCGTGCTCAGCCACGGCACTTTCATTTAAGATTAGCTTGTATCGTGGAAAATGTTGTTATTTTATAGCGGACATCAGAGCGTTTCTTGTCCTGAGAT
>PPYF01114231.1_pt1 | contig 32953 bp, 32 predicted proteins | sample 1559871 | NCBI WGS metagenome assembly PPYF01 (sample SAMN08240021, study PRJNA423297) | Human gut metagenome, whole genome shotgun sequencing project.
CCAGGCCGTATCCCGCCGTGTTCACCACCACGTCTACCCGGCCCAAAAAGGCCTTGGCCTCTTCCCGGGCCTTCAGCACGCTCTCCTCACTGCGCACATCCACCCGGATGGCACGCAGTCCTTCCTGTGCGCCGTGCCGCGCCTCGATCTTCTCCGGCGTCCGGCTCAGCGCAGCTACGCGAAAGCCCTTTTCCAACAGCTTCTCCACCAGAACCGCGCCGATGCCGCCGCTGGCTCCGGTCACTACCCAGTTCCTGTTCTCTTTCATCTTTTCGCTCCTCCACGCCTTTGTCAATTTTGCAGGTTGATACATCTCACAGCGTGATCTTCCGCAACGTTTTTCAGTTCCGGGACGCATGCTTCACACTGATCCAGCCGGTACCGGCACCGGCCGGCAAAGGGACAACCCTTGGGCAGATGCACGGGGCTGGGAGGTTCGCCCTCCAGCATGGGCTTTTCAATGCCGTGCTGTTCGGGGCGGATCTCCGGTGTGGCTTTCAAAAGGGCAATGGTATAAGGATGCATGGGATGCTCAAACAGCGTCTCAGCGGGTGCCTGCTCCACGATCCGGCCCAAATACATCACGACGATGCGGTCGGCGATGTAGCGCACAACGCTCAAATCGTGGGAGATAAAGATAATGGTCAATCCCAATTTGTCCCGCAGTTCTTTGAGCAGATTGATGATCTGCGCCTGGATGGATACATCCAGCGCGGAAACCGGCTCATCGGCCAAGATGATCTTAGGCTCCATGGCCAGGGCACGCGCAATGCCGATGCGCTGGCGCTGTCCGCCGGAAAACTGCCCGGGCAGACGATCCAGGTATTCATGGCGCAGGCCCACCATATCCATCAGTTCCAGAAGCCGTTCATCCATTCGCTCCGGCGGACACATCTGATGGACCGTCAGGACCTCTTTGAGAATTTCCCGTACGGTCATACGGGGATTGAGGGACGCATAAGGATCCTGGAAAATCATCTGTACGTCCCGGCATGCCTCCCGCAGATCCTTCTTCCGCATGGATGTAAGCTCTTTCCCGTCCAGGGTGATGCTTCCGCCATCCGCCTGATGCAGTCGGATAATCAGCCGGGCCAGGGTCGTCTTTCCGCAGCCGGACTCCCCCACAACACCCAGGATCTCGCCCCGCTTCACGTCCAGGCTCACATCATTGATTGCATAGAGCTTCTGCTGGGGGTGTTTGAGCAGAGAGTCGAATATGGTACGCTTCATTTTGAAATGCTTATTGACATGCTGAACGGAGAGAATGGTCTCCGGCGATTTTTCAACGGTATTGGTATTCACTCTGCAACCCCCCCTGTTTCTTGATTGGCAGGCACATGTTCAAAATGGCAGCGGAAGCTGTGGCCGTTCTCCGCGCTCTGCATCGGGGGTGCCTGCTGGTAGCAAAGCGGGGTGGCATATTTGCACCGTGGGGCGAACGCGCATCCCTTGATCTCCTCTGCCAGATTCGGCGGGGCGCCCTCGATCACCTCCAGTTTGTCTTCCTTTTTCTTGTTTTGAGGCAAGCAGCTCAAAAGCCCTATGGTGTAGGGGTGCCTGGGCTTGGTAAACAGGTCTCGGGAAGTGGCCAGCTCAACGATCCGACCGGCATACATCACGGCGATCCGGTCACACATGGGGCTGGCCACGCCCATGTCGTGCGTTACCAGGATCATGCTCATGCCCAGGCTCTTCTTCATCTCGTTGATGAGATACAGGATCTGGGCCTGGATGGTGACGTCCAGTGCGGTAGTAGGCTCGTCAGCCAGAAGCAGCTTCGGCTGGGCAGCCAAGACGGTGGCGATCATTGCTCTTTGACGCATGCCGCCGCTGAATTCGTGGATGTACTCCTCCAGTCTCTTTTCCGGGAATGGAATGCCCACAGCCTTAAACATCTCCACGGAGCGGGCATACTTCTCCTCCTTGGAAAGGGACATCCCAATAAACTGCTCATAAATCTGGGTTTTGAGCTTGAGCACAGGATTCAGCGTAGTCATGGGTTCCTGGAAAATCATTCCGATTTTCTTGCCACGGATGTTTCTCAGCTCTCCGGGTGACATGGAGAGCATGTCCTTTCCCTGGAATAGGATCTGTCCGGACATGCGGGTGATCTTCTCCGGTGTCAGCTGCAAAATGGAGCGGCACACCGTGCTCTTGCCGCAGCCGGACTCACCCACCAGGCCGAAGGTCTCGCCGTCATTTACTGTAAAACTGACATCCTCTACGGATTTCACCACTTTACCCCTGGTGTGGTAGTAAGTCCTGAGGTTTTTCACATTCAGCAACTCGCTCATACTTTGCCCTCCTTACTGCCCGCGGTTGCGCAGCGCATCCGACAGGCCATCGCCCACCAAACTAAATCCAAGTCCAGCCAGCATCAGGAAAAGGCCGGGGAACAGGGTGATCCACCAGGCGCTGGAGATGTAGTTCTTGCCGCCGGCAATGATGGCGCCCCACTCAGGGGTGGGAGGCTGAACACCAAGGCTCAGATAGCTCAGTGATGCACCGGACATCATGCAAAGCACGATGTCGGACGCCGCGTATACGATGGCGCCGCTGATGACGTTGGGCAGGATATGCCGGAGGATGATCCGCAGATCCCGGAACCCCATGGTTCTCGCCGCGTCGATATACTCCATCCGCTTAACGACCAGCACCTCGCTTCGTACCAGGCGGGCATATTCTTTCCAGCCCACGCACCAGATTGCGATATATAAATTCGTCAATCCGGTTCCCAGGATCGCCACAATGGCGATCACCAGCACCATGAACGGGAACCCGGTGAAGATGTCCACGATACGCATGACGATCATGTCGAATTTACCGCCGTAGTAGCCGGCCAGCAAACCGATGATGGTTCCCATAATCAGCGGCACGATCATGGCGATCACGCCGATTTTCAAGTCCACGATGGTTCCATAGACGCAGCGGGCAAATACATCCCGGCCATAGACATCGGTTCCGAAAATATGCTCTTTGCTGGGTGGGCTCAGCTTGGCCTCCGCCACGATATCCGTAGGGCTCAGGCTGGTGAACAGCGAAGGGAAAAACGCCATCAGCAGTAGAACAAAGACCAGAAACAGTCCAATGTAAAGGGGGGGATTTTTTTTGAACTCTTGCCAGAGAGTCTTTTTCGGACGTTCTTTCATTTATACGTTACCTCCTACTGCAGCTTTACCTGAGGATCAAGGACGGAGTACAAAATGTCGGTGAGGAGGTTAATTACCAAAACAACCGCAGAGAAGAAGAGCACGACAGCCTGTACCACGGAATAATCTCTTGCCAGAATGGAATCCACCAGCAGGCTTCCAAGGCCCGGAAGAGAGAACACATTCTCGATCACAACGGCACCGCCCAGCATGCCGGCGATTTTAATGGACAAAAGCGTCACGGTTGGAATGGAAGCATTCCGGATGATGTGCTTGGCGGCAATGGTACTTTCCTTCAAGCCCTTGCTCCGGGCAAAGTAAACATAGTCACTGCCCTTCACTTCGATGACATTGTTGCGCAGGTTTCGGATCAGCACCGCAGAAGTGCAGATACCCTGGGTGATTCCCGGCAGGATCAGGCTCCTGATGTGGGTCGGCCAATCCGTGCCCCAGCCGGAGACGGGCACCAGATTCAGATGTACGCCGAACAGGATCAAAAGCAGCAAGCCGATCCAGAAGTTGGGCATGGCCAGACCCACCATACTGAAGCCCCGAATCACCTGATCGATCCAGGAATCCTTTTTCTTTCCCGCAAGATACCCCAGCGGCATACTGATGAGAACCGTGAAGATGACCGATACCAGGGTAAGCAGGCCGGTAACAACCATCCGGTCTCCCATCAAAGAGGCCACGCTGGTCTTATACTTAAGGGAATCTCCCAAATCAAGCCGCACCAAATCCCGCAGGAAGATTCCATACTGTACGATGTACGGGTCATTGAGTCCCATCTTTTCTTCCATAGCCGCCACAGCATCGGGATCTGCGAAGTCTCCCAGCAGGTTCTGCGCGGGATTTCCCGGAATGAGGCGAATCATAAAGAAAACAATAATGGACGAGACGAAAAGTGCGATTAACATTTGCCCCACTCGACGCAGGATATAGTTAAAAGTTTCCATAAATTGCTCCTTATGCACAAGGCAGGAGGGGGAGCCCCCTCCTGCCTTAAATGTGATCCCTTATTCAACTGCCTTATAGCAATGTTCAAGGCGGAATCTTCCCAGAGACGTCTGCTCATATCCCTGCACTGCATCCGACATTGCAACCGGGATGTCAGCGTAATACAGAATCATGGCCGGAATATCATCGAACCAAATCTGCTGCAGCTCGCCGTAGTATTCGGCGCACTTTTCGGGATCGAACTCCGCAAGCGCCTTCTGCAAAATTTCATACCCTTCGGGATTCTCATAGTCGCAGAAGAATCCGCGTTCCTTTTCATAGTCGAAGAAATGCGTACTGATCTGAGACGGATGGGGAATGTCATCGATCCAAGTGACCATCGTGATCTCAAAATCAACATTGTTTCTCTTTTCAATGTACGCGGATTTCTCCAAAACCTGGATGTCAAGGTTTACGCCGATCTGTGCCCACTGCTCTTTCAGAATGGTAGAGATCTCCTCGTAAGCGGGTTTGTCAGACCGGCACATGATGGAGATGTTGAATCCATCGGCATATCCCGCTTCCGCCAGCAGTTCTTTTGCCTTTTCGACATTATATTCCGAGGGCTTGATGGAATCGTTATAGTACAGGCCGGACGGCGTCATGTAGGAAGTCGCCACGGTACCAAGGCCACCCAGGACCAAGTCCACGATCATCTGCATGTCTGTGGCATACCGAAGGGCCTGCCGCACCCGCACATCCTGAAGGATCTCATGCTTGGTATTGAAGTTGACCAGCTGCGTTTCCGTAGAACCAATGCCAAAAGCGCTGATCCCGTCCATGGCATCCAGCTCCGCAATGCTGTTGAAGGGAACCTCGTTGATGATATCGGCCTCTCCGGACTGCAGCTGCAGCATTCTGGCACTGCTGTCCGGGACGATATTGAACCGAATGTACTGGGTAGGAACCTGGTCTGCGTCCCAATAGTAGGGATTCTTCTCCAACAGAAGATACTCGCCGATGGACCATTCCTTAATCATGTACGGGCCCGTTCCCATGGGTTTGAGCTGGTTCTCTTCGTCTCCGATGGACTCCACATACGCCTTGCTCTGAACCGAGTTGTTGAACATGCCGATCTCGGACAGGAAAGACTCTCTGGGCTCCACCAGAGAAATCTCGATGGTGCTGTCATCAATGGCCACCACATCCGCAATGGCGTCCGTGGAAGCGTGCCAGTTGCTCTCCTCCGTGTCCCGCGCCCGGAGCAGGGAGAACACCCAGTCCTCAGCGGTCACATCCGTTCCGTCGGAGAATTTGACTCCCTCCTTCAGATGGAACGTGTAAACACTGTTATCCTCATTGGCCTCCCAGGAATCCGCCAAATAAGGTTCCAGTTCCGTTCCGTCGCTGCTGGGCCGTACCAGTGTACCGAACAAGAGGTCGGTCAAGGCAATGGTAGAGTTATCACCCGGGATCATGACCGGATCCAACACGGACGGGCCGGAAGCATATGCAATCACCAGCGTATCCGCGCTTCCAGTTCCGGTGGATTCTCCTCCCCCTTCGGTTTCGTCAGAGGAAGACTCACCGCCACATGCCGCTAATGACAGCATCATGAGTAATGCCAACACGGTGCAAAAGACTTTTTTCATCTTCATGGTTATTCTCCCTTTCACTTTTTTCCGAAAACAACACGTACCTTTTACTTTCATTATTCGACCTGTTTTCCCCCTTTCTCTCGGAAATCTTTACAAGCATGTTCTGACACAGCGATGGCAACCGGTACTCTCTGAACAACACACCACTTCTGGTTTCCGTATAACGGAATTAAATTCCGTTATACGTCTATTATACAATGCCATCTTATAACCTTCCAGTTATAAAATGGCAATCGCGCTGTGCAACTGTTGTAATTTACGTACATGATATATGATAATGAGTTTGTTGTCAATATAAATTATAACCAATAATTACTCCCATTCTCTTGCGATTCATGACAACTGTCCGCGGATCACGCACAGAATTTAAAAGCCTTATATTTAATAATTATAAAATCATTTATACATCACTGTGCAAATTGCCATGGTAAAAAGCAAAGATCTTGGTTCATCCTTTCATTTGGAAGGAACACTCCACTTCGCTTTACGATGCCATAGACCACCGTTGATACGCCCCGCTGCCCCTTTGTATGCTCCTCCACCTGAGAAACGAGGGAATTCCTCTGTCGCAGCCGCGCAGCCGATGCAGGCGCCTGGCTGCCTGTCCTGTGGGATGGCGGAGAGGGCCATAGGGGCAATGAAGCCGCCGCCGGTAAACCGGTGCTCGTTATACAGCGCCAGCAGGTGCGGGATGTCCAGCCTCTGGGGGCAGTGGCTGGTGCAGTACCGGCAGGCGGTACAGGCCAGTGCCTTGGGATTGGTCATCTCTCCGCCCAGGGCCAGAAGACCATCCCACTCTTCTTTTGTCAGGGAGTCCTCCGTCTCAAAGGTGGCAAGATTGTCCTTAAGCTGTTCCAGATTGGACATGCCGGAAAGAATGACCGTCACATTGGGGATGCGCTGCAGGAACCGGAAGGCCCAGGCGGGAGAAACCCAGGTGACGGATGCGGCCGTTTTTCTTCTGCTCCAGCAAGTAGTCCAGAATGCCGTATTGGGGATCCAGGTAGGCGTCGATGTTTATCTCGCACACATTGTGGAACAGGTAAAAGTCAAAGTAGTCCACCCGGCACTTCTTCAGCTGTTCCTCAAAGACCTCCTGTACCTTGCCCATGTTGCCCAGGTCATAGCCGGGGAATTTGTTGGCCAGATAGAACTTGTCCCGGGGATAGGCGGCCAGAGCCCTGCCGATGGCCAGCTCGGAATTGCCGCCATGATAGACCCAGGCGGTGTCGTAGTAGTTGACGCCCCGCTCCATGGCCAGGGCCGCCATTTCCTCCACAGCGGCCTGATCCACCACAGCGTCATTCCCATCCGCCACAGGCAGACGCATACACCCCAGCCCCAAGTTGGAGAGCTTCATCCCTTGGAAATCCTTATAAATCATAAAAATAGCTCCTTATTTTCTTTATTTTGCGGCCTCGTTGATGCAGCGCAGGGCGTTGAGGCTCCGGGGATAGCCAATGTAGGGCAGGCACTGGGAGACCACATCGATGAGAAACTGCTTATCGTTCCCGATGCGCATATTAGCGGCGGCATGGCTTACCAGCTGAGGCTCACAGCCGCCCTGAGCAGCCAGAAAGCAGAAGGTTATGAGTTCCCGCTGCCGGTAATCCAGCCCGCCTCTGGTGTAGTAATCTCCGAAGCAGTTGCCCGCCAGCCAGCGATTGATGTGACGGCTCTCCTCGGGGCCGCTGTCCTGGAAGCCGCGCATCTGCTGGCCGAAGATGTCGACCTGGGCCTGATTTCCCGCCGTAATCCGGGTATCCGGCGAGGTGGTCCCCTGAGGGGGAAGGGGGAGAGACACCCCCTGTTCCTCCAGCACGGCATTGACCCCGTGCAGGAAGGGCAGCACCCGGCCCAGGCCCAAATAGGCAGCTCCCTGATAAACCAATTCCTTGATCTCCACAGGTGTCATGCCGCTTTTCAGGGCCCCCGGCACCATGGCGCAAAAGGCGTCCGCCCCTTGACAGCCCATCAGTGTGGCCAGAATGGCCAAAAAGCGGGTCTTATCGTCCAGTTTGCTCTCCCGAATCACCTCATCAAAGGCGAAGTTGGAAAACAGCGTGGAAAATTCCGGATCGCTCGGGTCCAGTCCAAAGGGATCCCGGACAAACCGCTCCTCACCGTATTGCATTGCAGTCGCAGACCATTCCATATTGCCACCTCCAAGTGAATTCATATTTTGTTCCTGCATTTTGAAGCAGCCACCATGCTGGTCGATATGTCCTGTATGACAGAGAGACGGCGGCAAAAAGCAGGCATACACTCCTGTTTCGTAACTGCCGCGGGTGAATGATTCGGCCGCGGCAGTCTGCAGCCCTTATTCCACGATGGAAACAGACCCCTCAAAGTCCCCATCCATGCCGGACAGGAGCTCCAGGCCCTCCACCCACCGGGCCACCTCCTCCTGGTCGGCCCCGGCGTCAAAGCGCTGGCCGGACAGCCAGTTGGCATCAGGAGCCAGGGTCTGGATGTCGCTGAGGCTGCCGCCGATGCCGCTGGAGCCGGAGGTGCAGAAGGGTACAATGGTCACTCCTGCAAAGTCGTAGCTCTCCAGGAAGGTGTGGATGATCTTAGGGGCCTGGCCCCACCAGATGGGGTAGCCCAGGAACACCACATCGTAATCCTCCGGGTTTTCCAGCGTCCCGGAAATGGCTGGACGGGCATCCGGATCGTTCTGCTCCCGGTTGGCACGGCAATCGCTGTTGCTGTAGTCCAGGTCTTCCCTGGTGTAAGGCTCTTCGGGGACGATCTCATAGAGGTCAGCATCCAAAACCGTCTGGATGAGCCGGGCAATGCCCTCTGTATTGCCGGTGGCGGAAAAGCAGGCCACCAGCACATTGGGTTCCCCGTTGGCAGCGGAATTGCTCCCGTCCTGCGAGGAGGAAGCGGGGGGCGTGGACTGTGACTGTTCCGAGCCCCTCTGGGCACCGGTTCCTCCGCAGGCCGCCAAGGCACAAGCCAGGGCCAAAGCAGTCAGCAGTGCAAAAATTCGTTTCATGCTTCGATGTCTCCTGTTCTTCTGTGTGATTTTCGGATCTCATGCCGCAGGTAATCCAGCCGCTGGAGCTGATGCTCCTTGAAGTGGATCTCATTCAAAGCGGCGCTGCGCTTTTCTTCCAACATGCGCAGCCGCTGGGCACCGGAGGGCTCTCCTTCCAGCAGAAGCCGCATATAGACTTCCACCTCCTCTGTGGTGAACCCGATATCATGGAGGGTCATGATGGTACTCAGACGCTCCAGATCGGTGTCATCGTACTGCCAGTCACCCATTACCTTTTTGACCGCCCCGCACAGCCCCCAACTCTCATATTCCCGCAGAATATGCATGGGGATCTGATAGCGCTCACTTGCCTCCTGGATCGTCATATCACAGCCTCCAAAACAAAAAATGCAGGTGTCCTCCTGGGGACACCTGCATTCTAAAGCAGTTTTCAATTCATGTCTAATGCTTATTTCATTTCTATAAGAATGCCTATTCAGCATTTTTGATGTGCTGGTGAAAGGCTTCTACCGCAGGAGTAAGAATCTGATCCTTTTTCCAAACCAATACGGTCCCTGTTTCCATTCTCGGCGAGAGCGGAAGAAAACGCAGATCATCAAACGCCGTATTTAAGTCGAAGCACAAAGCCGTCCCTACTCCACAGCGTACCATATTGGCCGCATTCAAAACCAAGTTGAAGGTGGCCGCTATCTGCAATTTTTCCCACCGTTCCCCAAACCAGCTGGCCAGTTCCCGTTGGACAATTTCCCGTCCGCTGATCAGCAGCGGAACATCCTCCAGATCCTGGGGCGTCACAGCTTCCATGGCAGCCAGGGGAGAGTCTGCCCGAACCAATACGCCCCAGAGATCTTTTTCCCGCATCCGGCAAAAAGCATATTTTCCCACGTCGACCGGTTCGGTCAAAAGACCCATGTCCAGGATACCCATATCCAGCCGTTCTTTCACATCATCGGCATTGGCGCTGAAAATGCGAAACGTCACCTTTGGATAAAGCGTGCGGAATGAGACCATTGCCCGAGACAAAAAGGACATGCTTCGCGTTTCCCCCGCCCCTATGGAAATCTCCCCCATAAGCTCCGTTTCCCGGCAAGCGAATTCGCGTTCCGTCTTTTCCGCCAGATCCACCAATTCCTGGGCCCGGCGACGCAGCAGCATCCCTTCATCCGTCAGAACGATATGATACCGGCTGCGGTGAAAGAGCTGCACCCCCAGCTCCTCTTCCAGCTGCATCAACTGCCGGGAAAGGGTGGGCTGGGTCAAATGGAGCAGGGCCGCCGCCCTGGTGATGTTCTCCTCCCGGGCCACCGCCAGAAAATATTTCAAAACCCGAAGTTCCATCCGCAGCCCCCCTTTCCTCCATGCTACCACCCCTGCCTTCTGAAAGCAAGATAAAAATGCTTTCCAAGAATGTCTGTATATTAAAAATGAGCATTTTACATTTTTAGATCGTGGACTTACAATGAGGGCAAAGGAGGAAACCATGATGCGTATTTTGATGATTGAGAGCAGTCCCCATAAGCACGGCTCCTCCAATCTGTTGGCTGAGCGGTTTATGGAGGGAGCGAAAGAGGCGGGGCACCAGACAGAGGTATTTGACGCCGCCCGGGCCAACCTCCATCCCTGTCTTGGCTGTGACGCCTGCGGCATGGCGGGGCCCTGCGTGCAGAAGGATGACATGGCGGCCCTGCGGGACAAGCTTCTGGAGACGGATATGCTGGTATATGTCACGCCGCTCTACTATTTTGGCATGTCCGCCCAGTTGAAAATGGTCATTGACCGATTTTACAGCTTCACCGGCAAGCTCTCTTCCCGCAAGCTGAAAACGGCCCTCATCGCCGCTGCCTGGGACAGCAACGACTGGACCATGCAGGATCTGTCCGCCCATTATCAGACCCTGTGCCGGTATATGAATTTCCAGGATCAGGGCATGATCCTGGGAACCGGCTGCGGCTCGGTATCCATGACAAAACGAAGCCCATTTTTGAACCAGGCCTATGAACTGGGAAAATCCCTGAAGGGATAAGGAGGTTATTTTATGAACGCATTGGTTGCTTATTTCTCCGCCAGCGGTAACACTGCAAAGGCGGCAAAGGCTCTGGCAAAGGCCGCAGGGGCGGATCTTTATGAGATCAAACCCGCGGTCCCCTATACCGGTGCCGATCTCAACTGGATGGACAAGCGCTCCCGCAGCAGCGTGGAGATGAGCGACAAGAACTCCCGTCCCGCCCTGGCCGATACCGATGCCCCTGTGGCCGAACATGATGTGATATTTCTGGGCTTCCCCATCTGGTGGTATACGGCTCCCACCATCATCAACACTTTCCTGGAGCGCTACGATTTTTCCGGCAAAACCATCGTCCTCTTTGCCACCTCCGGCGGAAGCAGCCTGGGCAGCACGGCCGCAGCCCTGCAAAGCAGCGCTCCCGGCGCCAGGATCCTGGACGGTCGGCTGCTCAACGGGCGGCTGAACGAAGGGGATCTGAAGGCATGGGTGTCCGGGCTGAAACTCTGAGGTAAACGGATATGAAGTACACAAAACTGGGCAATTCCGATCTGGATGTCTCCCGCATCTGTATGGGCTGCATGGGATTTGGAGATGCCCAAAACGGCCAGCACTCCTGGACCATTGACGAGGCCCACTCCCGGGAGATTATCCGACGGGGCCTGGAGCTGGGGGTCAACTTCTTCGATACCGCCATCGCGTACCAGAGCGGCACCAGCGAGCAGTATGTAGGCCGCACCCTCCGGGACTTTGCCCAGCGGGATCAGGTAGTGGTGGCTACCAAGTTTCTTCCCCGTACCAACGAAGAGATCGAAGCGGGGATCAGCGGTCAGGAGCATATCCGGCGAATGCTGGACAAGAGCCTGCAAAATTTAGAGATGGACTATGTGGATCTCTACATCTATCACATGTGGGATCACCAGACGCCCCTTTATGACATCATGGAGGGGCTGAACAACGTCGTGAAGGCGGGCAAGACCCGGTATATCGGCATCTCCAACTGCTTTGCCTGGCAGCTTTGCAAGGCAAACGCCCTGGCAGAGCGGGAGGGCTTTGCCAAATTCGTCTCTGTCCAGGGGCACTACAACCTGATCTTCCGGGAGGAGGAGCGGGAGATGGCACCCTACTGCCGGGAAGAGAACATCGCCATGACCCCCTACAGTGCTTTGGCAGGCGGAAGACTGTCCAAGCATCCCGGGGAGACCTCCAAGCGGCTTCGGGAGGACAGCTACGCCCAGCTGAAGTACGCCGCAGCACAGGATCTGGATGCCCCCATTCTGGCCCGGGTGGCGGAGCTGGCCGACCGCCGGGGCGTGTCCATGACGGAGATTTCCCTGGCATGGCTGCTGACGAACGTCACAGCCCCGGTAGTGGGAGCCACCAAACTCTCCCACATCGAAGGGGCGGCCAAAGCGGTGGATCTTACCCTGACGGCAGAGGAGTGCGCTTATCTGGAGGAACTCTATACGCCCCATCCGCTGGTGGGCGTCATGGCCCAGAATACGGCTGCGGCAGCAAACAGGAATCACGTCTGGTCCACCGGCAATCAGACCATCTGAACCATAAAAACATGCAAATGCAACATAGTATTCTCTGCGGAGGCATTGCAAATATGGTTTTGATAACCGAAGCCGGTGGTAAAGCGGGAAACTCTTCTCTGCAGGCGCTGTCCTCCAAAGGAATCTCCACCTGCGCTTGAATTCACCGGAATGCTCAAAAAGGAGCTGTGTTGGCAGCAGAAGCCTCATAGGTACATGGCTTTGCGGGAAAATGCCGTTGAGGCCATAATAGGACCGTCTGTTTGATTTGCAATGCGGCCAACCCACAGAAGAATGAAATCGGAGTGCTTTTAATTGAGGCAGCGGCAGCATCCCGCATCTATGTAGTATTCTCATCAATAACATGGTGCGAAGACGGCGAGGCGGAAAGGATTCCTGATAGGGCGATCCAAATAGATATCATAGATCAGATGTTTTTTATCCAAAAAATGATGCAAAAAGGTCCGGCGTGATACGCCGGACCTTTTTGCATACCTGATATGGCTATTTTTGCAAGAGGCGTTTCTCCGTATCGTTCCAGCAAAGCACCGGCTATCATGCCTTTAAGATCGATAACCATATCCCGCCCGCTCCTTTCACCTGCGATATGAATGTACCCATCCGGATATAGGAAAACTAAGCTGAATGCAACTGCATTTACCTAATATAAACCGTAGCAGGGCATCCAGTTCTACTGATCGGCCTACACAGAAAAGTGCAAATCTGCAACAGAAAACGCCCGAAATCCGAAGATTTCAGGTGTTTTCTGGAGCTGCTGGGCGGATTTGAACCGCCGACCTCATCCTTACCAACGCAGGTTCTTTAGTTTATCTAATCTTTTCCGGTGGTTTATAGTCGTTTCCGCTCCAAGCAAGTTGTTTTCCAGCACTTTTGGAACGCAGAAATTTCGGTTGTTCCAACTGTATCTGTGGCTGCTCGTGTGGTCAAAAACATTTGGACATTCAAAATTAGGAAGCACACGCAAAGATAGCCGCACAAAGGCAATGCCTGTAACCTACTCATCTGTCATAACAATAGAACTTTTATTTCCTCTGCTCTTTTACCCCCAACAATTTTAGTGCACTGTTAACAAAGAATGGTGAACACAATAAATAATGGTGCTACTCCATCACTGGTAACCAGATGCAACCGCACTTTTCAAATCTTTGTCGGCGAACTCTATTCACCTGTACACTTGTCCATGCTCTTTACTGTCAATCACCATCCTGCACCTGCAGACAGTTCTTCCATAAACTCATCATAAGATATCCATTTGACTCCCAGAGCTTCACACACATTGGGCAACTGTGCCGAATGTGGTTTATACTCTTCTTTTGTAACAACAACCGCTCCGAGAGCCTTTGCTTTTGCCGCCAGATAAGCGTCGGCAGCTGGCCTATTTTTTACGATATTTTTCTCATGAATACTCTCACGCATTTTGGGGTTCTGAAAAAGCGTGCGGATGTAAATTGATTCTTCGTTGGTAGGGTTTAAGAACATCTCCTGGCGGTCGTGTAGCCACTGATAATGCGGATTCTTTTCATCATAGTGACGAGTTAATTCATTGTAACACTCATCAACAGAGAGAATGCTCCCGTCCTTAATTCCTTGCTCAAATTGCCTCCAAATTTCTTCAAACATCTTTCCGCGCTTCGGGAAATGCTCAAGTAACTCTCTAAAAATATTTGTATCCAGCAAGTAGGCCATCACTTCACCCCCCGGAAATACACGGACTCCAGTTTGGGAAGATGGTCCACTTTACTATGGAGCATCTCACTAGCTCGAAAACTGTCTATTTTTCCGGCAAAATACTGACGGAATACATCACCAGTATATCTGGATCCAAGGTAGGAAAGCTTGGTGTAATAGTAGTTACCTCCTGGCTTGTCAGGGTTTTTCTTCTGATTGCGGATAGCATCACCATAAAAAGTTTCCTTCAATGCATTGTAATCTGCCGGAGTAATTATCTTCATGGTGTATAATTTGTACATGATAGCCTCTTTGCTCACGGCGTACAAAGAAGCCAATTCCGCAATCCGAACCTCATCCAACGGTTGTTTTTCCAGCTCAATTTTGAAATCAGCCATTGGAACAAGAAATTCATTTGCAAACGAGTCACAGGCCTTTTCGGTATGAGATTGCTGTTCATCCAGATAAACATAATAGTCATCCCGGATGATCTCCGCACCACTAGTGTCTGAAATCAGATGATACAATTCATGGAACAAAGTGAAGTTCTGCCGCGCAAAGGACATTGAGTTATTAATCATAATAACAGGATACTGATCGTCATTCAGGCAAAGGCCTGAAACGCTATTATCCTTAAACGCGTCTTTGAACACATAGATTCCGATTTCGTAAAACTTTTCTCGGAAAATCTCAAAGACGATTTTATCACTTCGCCTCGCCTTTTGCGCTGAGATGGGGAAATCCAGCAAGTTACGGAAATAGGCACACAGTTCTTCTTGGTCTTCAGGGAAAGTGTGACGTGCCGCCAAAACACTTTTTCTCTGCCCATACAGTTCTTTAAGATCCATCTGATAAGAACGAGCTGTTTCAAAAGCCTGAATGACCTGTTTGCTCAAATGATCAGATACTTCATTAGGCAGAGTGCGCAGATCTCCCTTAACACTCTCAATCTGCGGGGGTTCCGGAAAGAAAAAGAGGGCACTCGGCTTGTGGAGCACGTCGCTGACTTTTTTGAGTCTTGCATAGGTGGGGAACTCCTCGCCATTCTCCCACCGCAGATATCGCGTTTCATCAATCCCGATGGCAGTAGCAGTTTCACCGGGAGTCATATTATAGCTTTCCCTGGCCCATCTCAGGATCTGGCCATTCACACCAGTTAAGACCTCTACCATATGCTCCCCTCCTCAATTACAATCGAGATGCTCTCTACACGGTTAAATTCTTATCCGCCTATCATTTTAAATGCAGCTGTTCCCAAAAGCTGTACGACTGCTCCATAAAACCATCCGTGTTTCTCCAGATGGTCAGATATTCTTTCGAACAACTTTTTCTGCTTGGGAATGGTCCTACTCACTTCAATATTGCTAATGAGTTCCTTGACTTCTTCCAGCAGATCATACAGTTCTTCTTTGTCTTCCCCGCCGTGTTTCTCTATCGCCTGCTCGATCTGATGGATAGAATTATCTACAGTCAATGTGGAGCCTGATACATTGCCGAAAACCATGTTTCCATAGTTTACAATATGCGTCCCGCTTTCTTCTTCGCGTTTTGCCTGTCTATCCAACGCAGCCTCCTTATCTTCAAAATAGGAAAGCGCCGGGGGTAATAAGTTGAGCATTCCTCCATTTCCAAATACCATTACCCCGCCAATCATCCCATATTGTGTCAGTTTCTCAAGTTCTAAACCGACAGACATCTGAACATATGGAGGAAATATGTCATCAGAGAAATTAACATGAGACTCTTTCCGGCCGCTGCACTCCAACAAGCACTTCAGCATTTCTTCTGAAGTGCTGTCCATGATACGAAATCCTTCTATCAAAGACTGGCCATTTACAACAGAAGATGCCTGTTCTCGAATGGCAGCCTTTCGCTGCGCTTGTGCATCTTCTCTTGCTCGCTTTTGCTCATCGCGTCGTTTCTTTTCTGCCAATTGCTTTTCTTGTTTCATTTGTCGTTCAATTTGCTTTTCCAAGGAACTCTTTGGCATCATAACACCTCATTCTATCCTGGCCTGTCCATTCATCAGCATGGGCAGAAGCCAGTCTCGGAGTTTTGTTAGTTCGCGGATTTCTTCCTCACACTTCTCTATTTTAGTTTCAATTGGCTTTACTCTTTCTTCAAACCCAAGTAAAGTTTCATTGGCTGGAATAACAACAGCCATATCAAAAAGAATATCTTTAGTAATTGATCCAAACGTTGTTCCATTTCCATTCATAACATCAAATATCTGCTGGAACCCGGATAATGTATAGAACAAGTGCATCTGAGAACCCAATTTGCTGCTAAGTGCCGCTAAACCTCTCCCTATACAGCAATTCTCCATAGCAAAATTCAAGTCACCAACGGGAGCTCTGACACTCAATAGTATATCTCCCTTTTGGGCAAAACGAGTTGGTGTGGTTGTATACATTCTGGGTGTTGGAAAACGTAGGCCAAAATCCGTGCGTCCCTGATAAAAAACTAGTCCTTTTCCAGTATCATTATACGATTCCCCAGCAGGGGACTGTCCCATTGTAATATTTGAAATGTCGCTCAATTTTCCAACGTTCCACCCCTTAGGAATCTCACACTTGAGTTGGGTATTCCAGACCATTTCGCCGCCGGAGGTGCGGTAGGGGCGGCCGTTTTCATCCGGAAAATCAAACTGCACAAACCAAACGCTCTACGCAGGTCATACAGTTCCTGTTTATCGTCCAGCGCCGTAATCTGCTGCGAGAATAGTTCTGCGTTATCCGTGGCATAGAGGAACAGCTTCTGCTGAGCTGCTCGCAGTTCCTGCTCCACTTCCTCCTGGGATTTGAAAATATTGCTGTACCGCTCAAATTCGTCCCCCAGTTCCGCCTGCAGTTCCTTAAAATAGGCCTGGTTGGTCTTGTCGAACTCAGCACGAATGTCTGCAAAATCTACTACATAGCCATATCGGAACGCCTTGTATGGGCGATTCACGCGCGTCAATGTCTGAAGCAGATTATGCTCCTTGATCACACGGCCCAAATACTGCTTTTTCAATCGGGGTGCATCAAAACCGGTCAGGAGCATATTGTAAACGATCAGTAGATCAATTTTCCCTTTTTTGAAATCGTCTGTATATCTGCGCCGCGTCTCCTTATCCTCCACATCGTGGAGAATCAAGATGTGGCTAACCTGCGAATATCGGTTCAGTTCCTGATCAACCATCCGGGCCTGATCAGACGAATCACAGACGATCATGCCGCCAATGGTGGAATCGCCCAGCGCAATGCGGCTGTGTTGAAAATCATCCACAATATAGTCTACCAGCGCTGCCACATACTTGGGGTGCGCATAGACATCTTTCTTGCTCAATGACCCTTTCCGAGCTTCCAATTCCTCCAAAACTGCGTTGAGTTTTGCCCGGTATTCGGTCTTGATCCCCTCCCGAATCAGTTTCAGTGTATATCCGTCGGCAATGGAACGATTATAGTAATACTTGTGGATATACTCTCCAAAAACGTCCTTGGTGTTATACCCATCATCAATCAGCGGTGTACCAGTCAGGGCAATCATGACCGCTTCCCGGTCAGAGGACATCAGGTTTGCCAAAAATGAACCTTTTGGATTATAACTCCGATGGGCTTCGTCCAGAAAATAGATCCGCTGTACGCTCACATCGTAGTCTGCCTTGCGAACGATAGACTCTGCGGAAAACTTCTGTATATTCACCACAGTAATGGTGTCCTCACCTGTATTGTTGGCTGTTCCAATGGTTCGGATATTTTGAATGAACTCCTCTTTGGAATTCACCTTTTCCACATGGAGCCCGCGGGCAGCAAATTCTTCTCCCGCCTGGGTCAGCAGATCCAAGCGATCAACGATAAAATAGAACTTCGCAATCTTTCCCTGCCGTTGGTAGTAGTCTCGCAGATACCGCACATTATGGAAAGCCAAGGCGGTCTTCCCGCTCCCCTGGGTGTGCCAAATGATACCATGCTTGATTCCCGCATCCAGTTTCTTTTCAATGGCAAGCATCGCGAAAAACTGTGGATATCGCATGATATGTTTTTGCAGGGTCTTAATGCCGTCCTTATCGGTACGCTCCACATAAGCAAAGCCATATTTCAGAAGCTTCAAAAAACGGCTTGGCAAAAACAGAGAGGTCAAAATTCGATTGGTCGGCGATAGTTCATTTAGATTGGTCTGGTATTCTTTGGTGCTTCGGATAGAAGCAAGGTTATTGTCCCGAAGAATTAACTCCTCAGTTTCTTCCTGCAAAGCAGGAAGTATTGTCTGTATCTGTGGATCTTCCTCTCGGAAACGGTTGAAAAATAATTTGTCATAGCTGCTGGAGGCATAGAAAGCCCCTGTGATAGGTTCAACCTCGGTATCGTCATACTCCATATTGTTGGAAAACACCATAACCTGTGTTATATTCACGAAACGTCGGAACACCTTTTTCTTAAAGCGGCTATTAATCCGCTTATGCTCTGCAATAATCCCGTCTCGGTTATTTGGCTTCTTGACTTCAATAAAAGCCAAGGGCAAACCATTAATCAGAAGCGTAATATCCGGTCGGAATTCGTCATCCCCATTCTGATATGGAAGTTCCGTAACAACATGATATGTATTACGGGACATATCGTCCAAGTCAATCAAGCGCAGGCCATCCATACCATCTAAGAGGATCTTATAGAAAGCTCGACCCAAATCGTCGTTGGATAATTTGATAGTTAGTTCCGCTACTAAGCGGTCAATCTCTGCGTCTGACAGATTCCTTCCGTTAAGCTGATTGACGGCATTATAGAATAACGACCTGAAAATATTAGTGTCCTGACAGGCCTCGTCCTTACACTGTTTCAGTGGAAGATAGGTATATCCCAACCGAGTCAGGTGTGCAATCGCGGGGATCTTAACACGGGAATTTTCATTGTGAATCATGTCAGTCACCTCACTCTCAGAACTATCGTCATTATATCAAGTATTTTTCTTCTCGACAATCTAAAGCTCCTGTAAGCCAATACTATTTGCTATGACAACGGAAAATTGTAATTACATTGAAAGTGAATGCCACCAATTTCTAAAACAGAAATTGATATAGAACAAACATTCTATTAGTATCAAAGTATAAATTCATACCCGCAACCATGCTGCACCGAGCCACGGGTCCTAAGACATTGTCTTTGAGTCACCAAATTGCCGGGCGCATGAGAAGAACACGAAACCATGCAGTCTCCTGTTGGTCAACGTGTTGTTCTCGTGCGCCCGGTTTTTCTTTTCCCCCGGTTAACTATATTCTTAAAATTTTCAAAAATGGGTTATTAAATCGTCGCTTTCCTCCCCTATACAATTGGGAGCCATATCACACCAGCAGTTTCCAGATCAAGAGTCAGTCAGAAAACAGGAGGTACACATGCAAGAATCAGGTTTCAAAAATTACGATGAACTGCCGCTGTTCCTCAATGCGAAAGCAGTGGCAAAAGTACTGGGCGTGTCACCGTCCAGTGGGTACGAACTCATGCACGAGCCGGGCTTCCCGGTGCTGCGGGTAGGCAACCGCCTGGTAGTGCCCAAGGAACAATTCATTCGATGGGTCGCGGAACACACAGGAGGTGGCTGTAAATGAATCCCATTCTCTGTCAGCATAATCCGAAGCGAAGTCGTTTTTCTCTTCCAAATGATATCTGGAAGTGGGGCCTCAAGCCCCAGGGCTTTTCCATCCTCGCCTATCTCTGCTATCTCCATACACACCGCAAAAATTTTATTGTGCCAAGCGCAGATGAGATTGCCACCCAATTACACATGAGTGCAGACATGGCAGCAGAACAACTCTCTGAACTCAACCATCGCGGACTACTGGATGAACATATGGCTCCCGTATTTAAAAACACCAGTAAGAATTTTTTCTCCCTGCCCAATGAACTGTTCTTCCTGAACATCGGTCATGGGGCAATCACTGTCTACGCCTATCTGCTCTACTGTGAGGATCGCCGTACCCATTAATGCCATCCCAGCTACCGCACCATCTCTGCTGCAGTATACCTCGCCATGTCCACAGTGATAAAGCATATCGCAAAGTTGGTAGACAAGCAGTTCATTACCGTTGAGAACACAACCTACATTGACAAACATGGCATGAAGTGGAACGGCAACAACAAATACACCATCCTGCCGATCCAGGCGGCAATGGATTATTGCTACCAGCAGCAGATGCTTCGGCTGGAGAAACAGGCGCTCATGCATCAGCAGGCCAAGAATACCCCGTGAGCCCCTGTGAAGCCTTGTGTGGAGCGGTTCGGAACCCAACGGGGTCCCAGCCCCTCCCGGGGATTTTGGGCGGTTTTGTGCCGGTTTTGAGGCTCTGCGGAGGACGAAAGAAAAAGCAGGATAAAGAGCCGGGGTCACCGCCCCGACTTCTGCAAGCTACATCTGCCCGCAGTGCGGGCAGTTTCAAAGGACCCCGGAGTTCACAGAAATGGGGTCGAAAATAGCAGAGAAGAGAAATTCTGCGGTCGTTATCCCGCAGCGCTTACGCCCGCAAGAAAAAACCAGGGGTCACCCCTAAGAAAGGAGGCCTATATGAGCCAAAAAGAGAAATTTGCCCTTTACCTGACGCCGGAGATGAAGGCGCGGCTGGAGCGGCGTTATACGGAAGACGGCAGCCGCAGTCTCACCGGATTTATCGAGAACGCCATCAACTTCTATCTGGACTATCTTAGTGCCAACAACGCTGGCATGTTTCGGCAGGTGGATGAGATCGTGGATCAGCTGGAGAGGATCCCTGTTGTCAACGAGTGCTATCAGAAATGGTGGGAGCTGCAGTGTCAGGTGAACGAGTTCTACTCAGGAAAGAAGCAGCCACGCCCGCCACTGTCCCGGCAAAAAGAGTTTCGGGCCATCAGGAATGCGGTCATCCGGGAGGCGGAGAATATCCGTTTGGGCAAGATCACCTTTGAAGATGAGAAGATGGAAGAGCGAGGCGAGTGTGTGGACAGCTGGGAAGTTTCCTATGAGTGTCTGCGACTGCGTGCCAGGATCGAAGACTACAGGCTGCCGCTGGCCCAGCGGGACGAGGCGGTGGAAGATCTGGAACAGCTGGCGGAGTACGGCGACGTCCACGCCCAGTACTTCCTGGGACTGCTGTACCGGGATGGCGGCTTGTTGCTGCCGGACGCGGAACAAGTCGCCCACTGGCTGGAACTGGCGGCAAAGCGAGACCTGCCCGCGGCTCAATATGCCCTTGGCAAGCTATATCTCTCTGATGATCCGGAGGTGCATGACGTTGATGATGGCCTCCGATGGTTGGAGGGTGCAGCTCGAAACGGAAACATTGATGCTGCCTATCGCCTGGGCAAGGAATACCTAACGGGTAGGTCCGTGCAAAAGGACGCAGTAAAAGCGGCGGAGCATCTCCGCCACGCCGCTGACAACAATCATCCCTGGGCGAACTATCTGCTGGGAAAGCTGTACCTCACCGGCAACGGTGTCCCCAAAGACGAAGAAGCGGCGTGGAACTGCTTCCGGATGGCGAATGCGTATGGTCATCCCTATGCTCAGTATGTTCTGGAACGGCAGGAGCAGTGGCAGCGTCCGGAACTGCTGCTGACAGTGTTCCGCCTGCTCTACCACATGAGCAACATCTTCCGGGACAACGCGCCTGCTGTGCCTGCACAGCCAAGGCTGCACATCGACCGCAAGCGAATGCGGGAACTCCAGGAACTGCGCATCGCTTTGGGCCATCAGCCCGACGATCACGAAGAAGAGCAGACACAAACCCGGACCTGGGGCGGCATGACTATGAAGGGATGGTAAGCGCAAAATCTGCGCCGCAGTAAACAAGATAGCGCTTCCGCCGCTCGAACCACGCAAATGATAATTCTTTCTGAACTGTGGTCAAAATCCCTGGATATTCTCTGCGTCTTCCGGTATTGTGTGTCGCTGATAGGAGGCGAGACACATGAACGACTACATGAGAGCCCTGCATCAGCGGTTCTTCTGTGAGCCCGCATGCACGGATGTACGAGACGAAATTGAGGGGCTCCGTCGGGAGCTGCGGGAACAGATGGACCGGCAGGACCGTGAGAAGTTGCTGAAGCTGGTGGACCTGGGGATCGAACTGCGGGAGGAGACCTCCCTGGCAGCCTTCACCGCAGGCTTCCGGCTGGCCCTGGGAATCGCCGGAGAACTGGAGCCCTACTCCTTCGACGACGAGGAAGAGGAACGGGCCTGCCGAAAATAGAACACTGTAGACAAAGAAAGGAGAAGCCGCATGAGTAAGCGCAGGCCATCCGGTGACGGCATGGTTCGCAAACGGGACGACGGACGCTGGGAAGGCCGCATCGTTGTTGGTCATAAGGATAATGGTGATCCCATCTTCCGCTACATCTACGCCAGCATGCAAAAAGAGTTGACTGCTAAACTCCGACAGAATATAAACGCTTATCAGGGCGTGGACCTGACCGAAGAAAGTAAGATGACTCTCTCGGAGTGGCTGGATCACTGGTTAGAGCAGATGTCCTCCGTTCTCCGTCCCAGCACCCTGGACCACTACCGCAATGATCTGGAACACCATGTCAAACCCTATCTGGGGAAAAAGGGACTCACGCAAATCACAGCAGAAGATCTGCGGAAGCTCTATGACACTTTAAAACAACGAGGTAGAGTTCACCCCCGGCCCGGTCAGAGCCGCAGACTCTCTACCACCACCGTCCACGGCATCCATACTACACTCCACCATGCGCTGAAATCTGCCGTAGACCAACGACTGCTACCGTACAATCCCGCTGACCATGTGGAGCCGCCAAAAGTGGCAAACAAAACGATGCACATCCTAAACGATGAGCAGTTAGACACCTTCCTGTCAGCAGCAGAGCAAGATCCAATCTGGCACGACTTCTTCTACACGGAACTAACCACCGGTTTGCGTCTGGGTGAGATCTGCGGACTCATGTGGTCTGATTTCGATGAGCGAAGGGGAATCTTACATATCAACCGCGCGCTCCACAAAGAAAGTGGCGGACGGGTGGTGGTAGGCGCCCCCAAGACCTGCGCCGGCACCCGGACCATCGTCCTGCCATCCAGCACAGCGGAGCTGCTGCGGCTTCGCAAAAAGGCATCTTACTCCGCCTGGATCTTTCACAATCCACTGCAAGCGGGAGCCCCCATGAATCCCACCACCGCATACTACCAACTGAAAAAGATCCTGACGGAAAACGGTCTGCCTGACATTCGGTTCCATGATCTGCGCCACACCTTCGCTACCCATGCTCTGGCCAACGGCGTGGATGCCAAAACGCTGTCCGGCATTCTGGGGCATACAAAAGCCAGCTTCACCGTTGATACCTACACCCACACCACAAGTGATATGCACCGGAAAGCCGCAGAGATCGTAGGCGGCTTTCTCACCGACTACTTGGGAGAGGAGATGGCTCCATGGCAAAACGCAGAAAACGCGGCGGCGGCAGCATCCACCTGAGAAAGGACGGCCGCTGGGAGGGCCGGTATGTGGTAGGCCGGGACGAGAAAGGCTTCCCCATCACAAAAAATGTCCTGGCCAAAACCAAGGCGGAGTGCGCGTCTAAACTCCAGCAGCTGCGGGAACATTTGGAGGTTCCCGCCCCTGAACAACCGAAGCCGGGGATCTCCCTGGGCGGCTGGCTGGATCGCTGGTATCAAACCTATAAGAGGGCGAGTCTCCGGCCCAACACCCAGATGTCCTATGAACGACGAATCTATCAGCACATTATACCCGCATTAGGCGGAATCCAACTGGACAAGCTGACTACCGCGGATATCCAGCGATTCTATACAGATTTGAAAAAGAGCGGCCGGCTGATCCGCAAGGAGCTCTATGGAGAAGGGCTCTCTGATCAGACCATTCGAGGCATCCACACCACCCTCCATGCGGCACTGGACCAGGCGGTGGAAGAGAATCTGATCTTCCGCAACCCTGCGGACGGCTGCAAGCTCCCGCCCGCCAAAGGCAGGGAAATGCAGGTGCTGGCGCCGGAGGAGATCCAGCGCTTGCTAATCCAGGCCAAGGAAGATGGCTGCTATGAACTGCTACTCCTGGAACTGGCCACCGGCCTGCGACGGGGCGAGATCCTGGCGCTTCAATGGGGTGACCTAAATTTCAGAACCGGGGCCCTGCGGGTAGAGCGGCAGGTCCACCGGGTAAAGGGAACGCTGGTGGTGTCCCCGCCCAAAACAAAGGCAGGAAATCGGACGGTCCTCCTCCCTTCCCCAGTTCTAAATGTACTTAAAGCCTATAAGAAAACCGTCCATTCTCGGTGGATGTTCCCTTCCCCCGTCAAAGAGGACTCCCCAATGGACCCTGCTGCTGTCCGCAAACGGCTCCAGACGGTGCTGGAGCGGGCGGAGTGCAAGCGTCTGCGGTTCCACGACCTGCGGCACACCTTCGCCACCGCCTCCCTGGAGCACGGAATGGACATCAAGACGCTGTCCACCATCATCGGCCATGTGTCCAGCACCACCACGCTGAACACCTACACCCACATCACCGACGCCATGCGGCAGAGCGCGGCGGATAAGATCGACCGGGGGATCGGAAAGGCGAAGCCAAAAGATCACGGGCAGACATCCCAAAAACTGGCGCCCAGCACCTTCCAGGCCCACAAGGGACAGCGGCGCAAACCGGGCACCGGCTGTGTCAGCCAGATCAATGACCACCTATGGGAGGGGCGCTATTCCCCGCGAATCAACGGCGGGCGAATGACGCGAAACGTCTACGCCAAAACGAAGGCGGAGTGCGAGGAGAAACTAACTACACTCATCCAGGAAATGAAAGCGGAGATCGCCGCTAAAAAAGAGCGGCTGAATAGAGCAAATCCGGCAAGTTGAACAAACGGACCTCCGGGGGCGGTTTGCCTCCGGAGGCCCGATCTTTTTCTGTCTGTGGCTAAATGTGTGGTCAAACGCAAAAGCGAAAAATTTGAACTACCCAGAATTGTTGTGAATAGTAAGGAAAAAGACCGCTTTTCAGCAGAAAAGCGGTCTTTTTCTGGAGCTGCTGGGCGGATTCGAACCGCCGGCCTCATCCTTACCAACTGATTGGGAGGATAGGGTTTGCTGCTTTCAGACCCTTTTGCACCCTCTTCACTCCGGGGTGCCATCCTTTCCGGAGCTCTTGTGTCCATTGTCTCCGTCCGCTCGTTTCCCCGTGTGGGTCACAGTGTGGGTCAAAGGCCGCCGCGAGCCAGCCATTGCTCCTCCGGCGCAACCGGACTGTTACCAGTCCGCCTCACCCCACCGGCTCCGGGAGAGGCTCAGAGCCTCTCCGCTCTCATCGAACAGTGTTTCGCGGACGCCTTCGGCGGCGTTGGCGCTCCAATAGTTGGGGGCGGAGACGCTGGAGAGGAACACACCGTCGGAAAACTGCGCGTAGATGTTGCCCTCAAAGTCCGGCAGGTACTCCGGCACATAGGTTCTGATATACACCAGGCACTCCCGGGCGGCAAAGAACACGTTGTCCCGAACCTCCACGGTGCCGTCCTGCATATTGGGGCCGCCATCGATGGTAAATGCCCCCGTCGTAAAGCCGTCTACGTCCTCGCCGGTGTCCACCCAGTCGCTCATGGTGCTGTAAAAGACCAGGTTGCCGCGGAAGCTGACGCGCCTGAACTGGTGGTCGGGATTCGCCTCCTCGTCCCAGTTGAAATAGATGAGCGCCGAGCCGCAGTGGTAGAACACATTGCCCTCGATAGTCACATCCGTCACATCAAAGACCTGGCCGCTGAACTCGATGGCGGTCTCCAGTCCCAGCCCCTCCTGATAGGTCTCATGGACGTAGTTGTTGCGGAAGGTGTTGCGGCTGGAGCTGGCCCCGCCCACGCCGCCGTTGCGCTGCACGCCCGCGGCGTAGCCGGTGATGGTGTCCAGCGCGTACGACGCGGCACAGCCGCCGCCCCAGCCCAGCTCGCAGTTCTGCACCAAGACGCCCTCACACTCCGGCGAGACGGAGAGAATGTTCCGCCCCGTGTAGAGTACGGCGAGATTGTCGATCACCACGTCGTCCGCCACACCGTCGAAGGGCGCGTAGGGGGAGAGAAACTCCATGTCCGGGTAGAGCTCGCCGGGGTTGCCCCCGTCGCAGCGCAGATACAGCGGCCCATCGGCGGTGAGGCAGTACTGCTCCCGCTCCCCGGTATCCACCCAGCCGCTCAGGTAGATGGGCAGCGAGTCAGGGAGGCCGCTGCCGGCCTCGCAGAAGAAGGTAAGATTTTCGGTCAGTTGCTCCGCCGGGTCAAATTCCGGCATTGCGGCCTGCTCCGCCATCGCCTCCTCCGTCCGGTCAGTGCTCCACAGCTCGCTCACCGGCTGGAAGCACTCCCCGTTCCAGAAGCCCTGGACTTTTACAGCCCCGAGCGTGTCGGTCAGTGCGATGGAGCCGCAGTCCAGCATGGGACGGTCGTAGACCCAGATCTTGCTGCCGTCCTCGCCCTCATGCCAGAGCGTCCACTTCTCCGCGCCGCCGCCGTTTTCCACGGAGCCGTACAGCCCCGGTTTGTCTCCCTCACCGTAGGCGGAGTAGGTGACGCCTGGCTTAGTGTATACCTGCGCCGCCCGCCAGACATCGCCCCGCCGGAAGAATACGGCGTCGCCGTACTGGAGCGGCTCCGCGTTCAGGCGGTCGATGGTGGCCCAGGCGGTCTCCGGGCTGAGACCGTCATTGGCATCGTCCCCGCTGTTGGAGACATAGTAGGCTGTACCGGTATAGGTCTCACCGGGCACAAATGTGTCGCCTTTCGCAATGGCGGTCTCAGAGGCCAAAATGGCGTCCCGCCGGTCCCGGCCAGCCTGGAACAGCTCCTCCGCCCGGGCGGTGACCGCCTGATCCTCCGGGAAGCGTTCGGCAGTCTCGGGCAGGCTCTCAAACAGCCGCACTGCGGCCACGGCGGCGTTCTCATAGGTCAGGGGCTCCGTGAGATGCATGGTGAAAGTCCCGTAGTCAAAATCCAGTAGCGGCTCGCCGGTGATGAGCGACAGGCGGCTGACAACGAAGTTCTGGCTGGCGTTCAGGTAATTCATCTCCTGCCCGTCCTCCATCTGGCTGGACACCGAGACGCAGACGCGATCCCAGTTTTCACCGAACTCTTCAAAGAGCCGGTAACCGCCCCGGATGTCCGTACCGAAGGCGTCCCAGTTCTCATCCGTCCGACCGCCCAGGAGATAGGGCGCGAAGCCCATCGTAAACTCCGTGGCGTCCATGTGCTCGGCAGCGTAGAGTAGAAACATCGCGCAGTAGTCGCGATAGATCCCCTCGTCCGAGGCGTGGGCAGTCAGCTCCCGCCAGCCCTCCACGTCCCCGCCGGCCGCCTCGATGACAGCGGCCAGCATGTCAGCCATCTCCTTCTCTGTCGCCGCGGCGCTGGGGTTGCGATCAGGGTTCTCCTCCCCGAAGCCATACCAGGAAAAGCGTTCGTACTCCTCAGCCGGAGCGGGTCCCTCCGGGAAACTCCATGCCGCGCCGCCTGTCACCGGGGATGAGGCGTCCTTCCCCGCGCAGCCCGTCAGCACGGCGACCAGCAGCGCAAGCGCCAGAACTCTTTTTTTCATAGCCTCACTCCAGCACTGAGCCGCTCAACCACTGGGCGACCGTGTCCGCGTCAAACTGATCCTTCGGAGCGGTGAGGTAGATACTGCCAAAGGACTCCTCCCCCTGGAGCAGCACATAGTAGCACAGCTGACCGTCCTCCTGGATGAACTGGGCGGCGAAATTGCCGTAGTCGTCATAGTCGAACACCGTCCCCTCCGGTACGGAGTCCTGGACGCCGCTGCGGGTGGAGTAGTCCTCCAGGTCGGCGGGCAGGGGCACCCCCGCCATCTCATAGGCATCCGTGCCAAAGCGGTTGGCCTGGATGTAATAGCCGTCCTTCTCAAAGGTGGCGTAGGTGGTGGGCAGAGGCTCGGCGATCTCTCCCGCCTCCTGGGTGAAGCCCTCGGGCAGCGTAAAGGTGCCAAGTCCCTCCACGGCATACTCCACCAGCGTCTCCTGCTGGGTGGGCTCCTCGGCCTGGGCAGGTTCCTCGGTCTGAGTGGGCTCCTCCGTTCCGCCGGAGTTCTCCGCGTCCGCTCCCGGATTTCCGCAGGCGCTCAGCGCCAGCAGCAGGCACCCCGCCAGGCAGAGGGCGATCCATTTCCTTCTGTTCATGCTGTTGACCTCCTTGCAATTCGGCTTTCGCCGGTTTGCCTTCAGCATACCATACAGGAGGTCAAAAGTGGTGTGCAGGCTGCGCACTTATCCCTGATACACGATCTCAAAGGGCGCCTGGGCCAGCTGCTCCCGGGCCAGCCCCTGGTGGCGGGAGCTGAGCACCAGCCGCGTAAGCCAGGGGCAATCCAGCAGGGGCGTCAGGTCGGTGAGATGGTTATCCCGCAGATCCAGCTCCGTCAAGGCCGGAATGGATGCGGCGAACGCCAGGTCCCGCGTCCCGGTCTCCGTCAGATTGACATACTGCAGAGAGGAAAGTGTTGTCAAAGCCTCCAGGTGGGAGACGGCGCTGCCGGAGAAGTCCACCTCCCGGAGGCGCTGAAGCGCCTGAAAAAGAGACAGATCCAGCCCATCGGTGGAGTACAGCCGCAGTTCCTCCAGCCCCGTCAGCCCCGCCAGGGTCTCCGCGGCCCCCTCCGGCATACTGCCGGTGACCAGCCGGGTGAGGCTGGGGCACGTCTCCAGGGGCGTGTAGTCCGTCACCCAGGTGGTGCGCACGTTCAAATACTGGATGTCGCTACCGGCAAAGGCCGCCACGGAGGTGACACCGGTAGCCTCCAGTATTACCTCCCGAAGCATCGGCAGCTGGGCCACCCCCTCCGCTGTCCGCACCGGATTCTCGCCCAGATTCAGTACCTGCAGCTTCGTCAGACCAGCCAGCGGGCTGAGATCGGACACCCGGTTTCCTGTCAGGCTGAGATATTCCAGGGGCAGTTCCGCCAAGGGAGACAGATCGGAGATCTGTTGGTAGTCCAAAATTAGCACCCGCAGGCCGCTGCATCGCGCCAACAGCTCCAGATCCTCATCGCCGATGTCCCCGTGGGGCGTCTGCACCACATAGAAGTCGTGGGCTTCTTCCGCATGGGCCTCGTGCTCCTGAAGGGTGCTCATCCGCTGCTGGCCGCACACCAGCAGCTGCTCCACCTCCCCCAGCCGCTCCGCCGGGATGGGCTCCCCGGCTTCCAGCCCCAGCTCCTGGCACAGGGCCGCTTCCAGCAGGGGAGAGGAGACCTGCACTTCATCCTCATGGGCGGAGGGCCCCAACAGAAGGAACAGCAGCGCCGCACACACGCCGCAAACGGCCACTCCGGCCGTCCGTCGCCGCCAGCGGTCCTGCAGCGCCCGGGACACGGTCTGGGCCGAGGGGTAGCGATCCTGGGGATCAAAGGCCGTACACCGACGGATGATCCGGGCAAGTGCGCCCCGCCCCGGCAGCCGGGGCAGGGGATCATAGCCGCCGGTGAGCAAAAAGCGCATCAGCATCCCCAGGCTGTACACATCGGAGCGCTGGTCCGTCTGCTGGTAGCCGAACTGCTCCGGCGGCGCGGTAGCCTGGGTGCCCAGGAACACCGTGTCCTCCCGCCGCTCCGCCCGGTAGCGGCGGGCCGTTCCCAGGTCAATGAGATGACAGCGGCCCGTCTCGTCCCGGATCACATTCTGGGGCTTCACATCCCGGCAGATCACCGGCGGATTCTGGCTGTGGAGATCTTCCAGAACCCGGCACAGAGACAGGGCCGTCTCCCGCACCTGCCTGGGAGGACGCGGCCCCCGGGTGTCCACCCACTCCGCCAGGCTAATTCCTTCTACATATTCCCGGACCAGGTACTCCCTCCCCTCCCACTCCAGATAGTCCAGTGGGCGAGGAATCTGGCGGTGATGGAGCTCCCGCAGCAGGTCATACTCCTGGCGCAGGGTGTCCTCCCGCCCCGCCGGCTGTGTCTTCAGCACCGCCTGCTGGCCGGCCTGATCCCGAAGCAGATACACCTGCCGCTCCCCATCCTTCAGACAGGACTGGACCGTGTACCGCACACTCCACTCCGGGGGCAGAGTCAGGGTGTCCAGCACCTGCTCCTGGTACTCTTTCAAAAACTGTTCCCGCTCTCCCATGTCAGTGCTCCCCGGCATAGAGGCTCCGCTCCGGCAGGGAGGAGAGCAGCTCCTCCGCCTGCAGCAGGCTCATCTTCTGGTTCAGCGCGAAGATCACGGCGGCGTCCCGGCGCACGCGGGGATAGAGTGCCCCGCATCCACCCACCGCCAGAAGGCGCTGGGTCTCCTTCAGCGACAGGCCCAGGGCCAGGGCGGTGCGCAGCAGGATATCCCGCCCCGGAACCCGTTCCCCCCGCAAGATCTGATAGCCGTAGGATTTGCTCACATCAGCCGCAGTCATCCACTCCGGGGCGCTCAGGCCCGCTTTCTCCAGCAGTTCCAGCAGCAGCTGGGAACAGGTGGTCGGCTTTTCTTTCTGGATCAGGAGGTTTCTTCCGCTCTCCCGGCCCCGCAATCTGCGAAACAGCTCGCTTGTGGTTTCCGACATCTGTCTCCCCCCTCCCAAATCGTATGTCTATTATATCGGTAATTTTGAAAATTCCAAAGAAATTTTTATGGAAGAAGCAGGAAAATATCGAAAATGAATTTGTCGGTCGGGGCCGTTCGATGAAAGCAGCCTGCCCGGTCAGCGTTTGATATGCAATACAAAACATCTCCCTTCGCCATTGGAAGCACCGATGCTTCTTCCCCCTGTTGCCCTTGTGGACCGCTGTGCGTCCTCTTTTGGAGGAAGATGGTATCCGCTTCCATCCCGACGGACTGACCGGTTTTGAACCGCTTTCCCACCGTTGTGGAGGCGAGCCTATTCGGGCGTCTGACGCTTTTGGGTCCGTTTACGGAGGACGAAAGAAAAAGCAGGATAAAGGAGTGTCGTCATCACCCCCATTTTCAGCAGACACAACTGCCCGCAGTGCGGGCAGTTTCAAAGGGTTCCGGGTTTCTCGAAAGTGACGTCAAAATCAGAGGGAACCGGAAAATGTGACGTCATAATTCCGCTGTCCTTAGTCCCTCAAGAAAAAAGTAGGCGTCACCTCCGGGGTTGTCCACTTTTCCCCGCCGTTATGGCCGTTATGAAAGAGCTCCTCTTTTAGGGGCGAACCTTGCGTCGCTATATCAAAGAAAAGGCCGGGAGAAATTGCCGCCCGAGGAGTTCTTAACTTTCTGATAACTCTGCCCTTTTACCCTGGCTATTCTCTGCGAGTTAGGGTATTGTGTGTCGCTGAATAGAGGAGGCGATATACGATGAAGGACTACATGATGGCCCTGCACCAACGGTTCTGTCGGGAGCCGGAGTGCCGAGAAGTAAGAAAGGAGCTAAAATCGGTCTACCAGGACCTCCACCAAGTGCTGGACCGGCGCGGACAAGAGCAACTGCTGAAGCTGGCGGACCTGAATAACGAACTGCAAGAGACAATCTCCCTGGAAAGTTTCCGCTCTGGATTTAAACTGGCTCTGGGAATCGCGGCAGAGCTGGCTCCCTCCTACTCCTTCGACGACGAGGAAGAGCAGCGAGCCTGTGAGGTCTCCCGGCAAAGGAGGGGTGAGTGATGGCAAAGAAACGTGCCAACGGAGAAGGCAGCATCCGAAAGAGAAGCGACGGCCGCTGGGAGGGACGGTACACCGCTGGATACGACCCCAAGACCGATAAGCGCATCAACAAGAATGTGCTGGGCAGGACACAGGCCGAGGTCAGAGAAAAGCTAAAAGTGGCTATGGCGGAATGCCAGGGACTGGACGTCAGCAGAGAGGCAGACGAATACACCGTGGCTACCTGGCTGCGGACCTGGTATGAGCTCTATGCTAAGCCCAATGTACGAACTGCAACCGCCAACCGCTACCAACTCATTATCGAGACCTACACCATTCCCCGAATTGGCAGCATCAAATTAAAGAAACTCACCACCCGGCACCTGCAAAAGCTCTACAAAGAGTTATTAGAGAGTGGAAGAATACATCTAGGAAAGGGGCAAAGCGCCGGACTCAGTACCACCACCGTACGCTGTGCCCATCTGATGCTCCATGCCGCTTTGGAACGGGCGGTGAAAGAGCGGCTGATCCCCAGAAATCCAACGGAAGACTGCATCGCACCCAAACCTCGAAAAATTGAAATGCAGATTCTTCCCTCTGAAGATATACACACTTACCTGGAAGCTGCAAAAGCAAGAGACCTGCTTCCCATGTTCTATCTGGAGCTGGTCAGCGGACTACGGAAAGGAGAGCTGGTGGCCTTGCGATGGGACGACCTGGATATCCAAAATAAAACCATCTCCGTCAGCAAGCAGTATGTCCGTAACCCGGACGGCTCCCTGGAGCTCACCCGACCCAAGACAGAAAACTCTGTGCGGCTGGTATCCATCCCGCAGGCAGCAGTGGATCTGCTGATCCAGGAACATGACAAGCACCCGAACAGCCCTTACATGTTCCCCTCTCCCATCACCGGAGAGATGTACCATCCGGACTCCGTGGTAAACCTCCATAAGAAAATTCTGAAAGACGCCGGACTCCCTCACATCAGGTTCCATGATCTGCGTCATACCTTCGCCACCACGGCCCTGCAGAACGGCGTGGATGTGAAGACCGTGTCCAGCATGCTGGGCTATTACGATGCCGGATTCACCCTCCGCACCTATACCCACGCTACGAGGCAGAAGCAGGACGAGGCAGCCCAAACCATGGGCGCCTTTATGGAGCAAGTCATGTAAAAAGAAAAGACACTAAAACGAGAAAGCGCACTGGGTAGGAAGAAAACTTCCTATCCAGTGCGCTTCAAACCTTTCCGGACGTTTCGGCGTGTGGGTCACGGTGTGGGTCGCAATTTTTTTGGCATTCCAAAAACTCATTTTTTGCAACAAAAAACACCTAAAATCCTCAGATTTCAGGTGTTTTCTGGAGCTGCTGGGCGGATTCGAACCGCCGACCTCATCCTTACCAAGGATGCGCTCTACCTACTGAGCTACAGCAGCAT
>PPYF01188190.1_pt1 | contig 32944 bp, 42 predicted proteins | sample 1559871 | NCBI WGS metagenome assembly PPYF01 (sample SAMN08240021, study PRJNA423297) | Human gut metagenome, whole genome shotgun sequencing project.
CGGTATTGTCAATTTTGTAATAACTGCCACCATCAGATGTGGTGTAGATGAGTGTGTCACCCACGCCATAATCAATACCACCAACAACACCGCCAGTAGTAACCTTCCAGAAAGTTGGCCGCTTAGTACTACCGACCATTACAGGCTGTGGGTATACTCCGCCAGACAAATTAACCGCACCACCATCAATCAGAGCTCCAGCTGTTGCTTGCGCAGCCTCCTGTGCTTGGCGAGCATACTCTGCAGCAGCTGCGTCATGAGTCGCGGCAGATGCAGCTTTCTGTGTCGCGGTATCAGCCGCGCCATGCGCCATAGCAGTTTTTGCAGCAACTTCATCACGCATCTGGGTAACAGACAGCGTATTAACGGATACGGAGTTAGTGTTATCCGCAACTTGCTGTGCTTTAGTGATTACGGTCTGTGTATTCTGCACCACCTGCTCTGTATTACGTTGAACAACAGCAGCATTGTTGGCCACTGACGCCGCATTATCAGTAACTATTTTCTCGCTGTTTTTTGCAGACTCTGCAGCTTTCACAGCCTCGCTGCGCATGCTGTCTACTAGCTGAATGATTTCCGGAGTTAGATCATCCACTCCGGGGTTCATAAGGAATGTGTTCAAATCACCGGGTGATGAATCAGCATACACACTAATTTGCCCCACCCGCTCAGGTTCAGCCCCATATACACTCACCGCTACAGCATAAGTGCCAGGCGCAGCCTTGAAACTGTATTCGCCATTGCCTCCTGTAACACAACGGTAAGTAGCGTGCTTAAGTACAACGCTGCTGTTTTTTACGCTGGATAGCGTCAACGTTACACCTGAACGTGGCTTATCATCGGCTGGCTCCACCAGTCGCCCAGAAATGAGAATTTTTGAGTACATAAGAAAAGCTCGCTTATCCGATGTGCAGATACAAAAACACCACCTAGTTACAGGCGGTGTCTGAGTTCTGTATTAGATTAAATGGATTAAAAGTGCTGCAAAATAACGATGGGCATACTGCGACAAGATGTATTTTGTGTGTTGGCCACACGAGCACTAATTGAAACGGTAATTGGCGTGTTGGCGGGAATAAGCACCGTCGCCGATCCCATATCAACACATCCACTGTATCCAGAGGCTGTAGCACCAAAACTGGAGCCATTAATGCTAACGCCATAGTTAGCAACAACCGGTGTATCACCATAGTTGATCGTGCCAAACACAGCGAACGCAGGTATGGATATGTAACTGTTACGCGGTAATGCCGGAATATTAATGCTCAAATATGCAGGTAGAGTTGAGCCGGCCCCGTGCCCAACTGCCCCAAGCGTATACGCCCTCGTCACATCCCCGACAATTTTGTCTGCATAAAGCCGTTTCACGGTACATGACTCATCAATCACGACATTCTGAAATAGACCTGACGTGGCATTTACTGCACCGGTGATGTTCGCCTTACGGGAATTTAGTGTGCCATCAGGCAACAGCTCGAATGCAGGCGGAAAGGCATTACTGCGTATTGTTGCCGCCTCTACTAGCCCGGATTTGATAACCGGAGAATAAATCTCCGTACCCGCCACCAGCCGATCGCCTTTAATTGTTCCCAGCGCGATTAGGTCACCATCCATAAAGAGCTTTGGTACCACCCACTCTCTGCCGTCATACATCCGTGACTCTGTACGTGTGATACGGCCGTTTCCGTCCAATGCATACACCGTGAATACGGTATCCTTACCGGGCTGAATATCAAACGCCGAGGTAAACAGCGCATTGGCGGTTTGAGCATCAGCAGGAAAAACTCCGGTACTTGTTCGCAAACGAAATACCCCTCCCGCCCCATTCCCCAGATCGTTTTTACTCGATATCGCGGTACCATCCAGCAGCCGCAACTCCCCTTTCACCACCAGCGTTCGCCGCCGGTTATCCCAATAGAGGTTACGCTGCAGCGTGTCCGGATCGGTAAACGAAACAAAGTCAGCCAGAAAATCTACCGCACTCGCCTTACTTTCTGCCGTAACCGTAATACCCGATACACGCCCTTCCTTGTTGACGACTAAAGCCGCCCGATCGGAGAGAAGAACAATGTTGGAGCTGTTCTTTTTCACCATCTGCGACAAGTCTTTCGCCCAGTCAAGCTTGGGTATTTCAGGGCCGATAAGGTTGAGAATATCCTCAGGTTGAAGCTTGGTTTTGATGTTCGCGATCACCAAGGTGGATTTTCCCACCCCGTTCACCGCACGGCAGCCATACCAGTATTCAGTATCAGGAACGCACTCCTGATCATTGACTATCATGGCGCGGCCAAGCGGGTCGCTCATCGCTTCAACTTCCGCGCGGCTCATGCCCTTAAACCACTCATACTGCGTACCGAGTGCAGTTGGCGGCTTAATTACAGGTTTAGCTGTAACACTGAAGTTGGTGGATTTGAGTATCAGTGATGTAGGTGCTGTTGGTGGCGCAATCGTAAAGGTGCTTTCCGTCTCTTGGCCTAACTGGCCACCGGCATTTTTACCACGGATAGAAACGGTATAGTCACCCAGCGGTAAGCCATAACAGACATACTCCGGATCGGTTGTTGTGTCGCGAAGGTGCAGCTTATCCGCTCGACTCAGCCGCACCTCAAAGCTAAGCCCTTCCATGACTCGAGGCGTTTCCCAGCGCATCTTAATTTGATAGCTATCGCCATACGGGAAGGCGTCAATTTTCAGATGTTCTACCGGAGGAATTTTTCCGCCATAAATTGTATCCGGTTTCGGGTCAAATACGGCACCAGCATCAACCACAGCCTCTTTGTTTGGTTCGTGCTGCACTGCCTCAACCTTGAATTGCGTCGCGGTATCTGTCTTCTCCTCCGTGATTTTGATGCATCGAAACAAACGTGGTCGAATGTCATCGCGTGATAACGTCCAAATATCACCGGCAAACATGCCTGTCGGAACCTTGCCAAGAACGACGGTATCAGAAGCTGGCTGGCTGAATATCTGGGCCTTTATCGGTTTGGCATCAGCACCTATCCATGTCAGGTATGCTGTTGCTGCGCCACCGATGCCTGGTAACTCAACATCACGGTCTAGCTGCACTGTCTGGCCTACTACCGCCTTGATGCGGCCACCAATGCGGATCCCTGAATACCCACTGTCGGCAATTTGGATGATGTCACCCGGAAGGTGCTTAAGCCCATCACGGCCAATCGAGAAGGATACGGATTGACGCTCGAGACGTTCAGTCTCCAATATCCACTTACCGGTGCGGTGCGCTTGGCCACGAGAGGTGCAACCAAACGCCGACACTTCAAGAACGTTCAAGCCATAACGGGCAATGGCCTCATCATCGGCAACATACTCAATCTGCGGCTGCCAACCGTTATCCGGAGAGACGTACTGGACGTGTACTGCGGTATGCCGCGCTTTGCGCGCGCTGCTTTGATAGGTGAAGCGGCCATCAATTACGTTGGCCTCGGTATACATCCACACCGGATCTGCTGGCCGGTCTTGGATACACGTAAAGGACAAACCATCCCAAACCGGCATCCCTCTAAAAATAGATGCCAAGTCGCTGATCACCGCGTGTGCCTGCCGCGCATCCGCTAAATAAACGTTACACGTCATGCGGGGCTCTTTATTGCCGTACCCGTCATCGACTAAGTCATCGCAATAGCGGCCAATCATGTACAGGGCAAACTTATCAGCGCCGAACGTGCCAAGACGCTTACCAAGCCCTGCTCGAGTACACGTCACCAAATCATAGAAAATCCACGCGGGGTTATTTGTCCAAGCTACTTTAAAATTCCCTGTCCACAGGCCGGTATAAGTTCGGTTGTACGGGTCATAGTTATCCGGCACCTTAACCTGCCTGCCACGCATCAAATAGGTACGACGTGGCACGCCACCATTAAACTGCTCCGGATCAAGGCGCATGCCAACCACCGCGGTATTTGGGTAGGTTAGCTTGGCGTCAATGATCTCGGTATAGCTTGACCAGATGGTGCGGTTTTCCAGTTTTGATGATGTGCTGTCAGCGGTTAAGCGTACCACTCGCATATTGAACGGCCGCGGCGGCAAGCTATCCAGAATGACAGAGCGCAAATAAGTGCTGCGGGTTTTACCACTGATCACTACTTTCTGCGCCTCAAACCAACTGCCTCCGGACGACTGCAGCTGCACAGACAGCTCTACTGTAGAGCCGTACATGTCGCCGTCATCTTCCATCTGCAGCAACGCTTGAACGCCAACAGTCACCCGCACCCGGTTAATGTCCGGATCCGTAATACTGCGAACAACCGGCTTGTTATTTTTCACCTCAACATCAACGCGGACTTCATTTTCTACCGCGGGGAATCCGGACAAATAACTTTGGGCTTGCGTGCCGGAGCGCCACTCAGCATTCACGCCGCTAAAATTGGCTTCGCCTGAATCACTGAGCACTGGCGTGTCATTAAGGAACACACCTTTCAATCCGCCCACCGGCCCTTCAATCGGGCCTTCGGATATCAGGTCAATCAGAGACAATACCTGACGGGACTTTAGGTTATCCGGTTCTTCATATGGAGTGTGCTGACTCCCGCCGCCTTTACCCATCGCTTTACTCCGTTGATAAGCCTTGTGACAGCACCTTGCTTCCGGTCATCATCTCCCCGTACAGCAACGGGACAAATGAACCCTGAGCGATGGTGTTATCCAGATTAGAAAAGTAGGTGTTGTCTTTGCCGTTGTCGGTGGTTCGACTTTGCAGGGTTGGTGTTTTGGTAAGCAATGACGCTACGCCGCCCAGCGCCATTGAGGCACCAATGGTACCCATCGCCGCGTACACGCCAGCTGAGATAAATGAGAACGGGGTAAAAAACGAAACGGCCAATAAGGCACTACCCAAGATAGTTTGAAACCATCCGTTCTTGGCACCACTCACCACCGGCACAATGTGAACTACCGCATCTGCCGGCAACGGGCTAGTCATACTGGTAACCAAGTCTTGTTCGCCAACGTCATTCCGATTGATACGGAGCCGGTACCGGCCATTTTGAATCTGCGTTCGCAAGGTGGATATCTGGCAGGTCAGGCACTGAACAGCCTCAGCTGCCGTGGTTACGGATAAATCGAATCGACGACCAAATCGTTGTAAATCGCCGTACAACCTAACGATGGCCATTGCTCATGTCTCCAAACGCTATGAAGGTAGCGCGCCCAAAACCCGCCAAATGGGTCCCGACGACTAAAGTGATTAGGTGGGTGATGCAGGATCATTTGCTCGCCAAGGTACACTGCAGCATGATTAGCCGCGGAGCTCCCGAGGTGGATAAGGAACACATCTCCTGGCTGAGCCTGCTCTACTGGAACCTGATAGAAGCCAGTGGCCGCCATGTTATCCAGGTACAGTTCAGCACCAGTGCACCACCAGTTATCTTCACGCTCAAACTCAGGCAAACGGATACCGCAAAGGTGGTAGGCATCACGCATCAGCGTGTAGCAATCCATTGAACCATGAGAAAAAACGCGGCCAACGAGCGGTGGAACAGGCAAATACTCATGTAGATCACCGTTGCATACGACAATCCACGGAACGCCAGTTTGTAACTGCATATGCCGATCGGAGCTGCTGAGCCACGGAACACCATCAGGATGACTATGAACAACAGCGGATACCGCACGCCCATTTGACTCAGCATCAATCCACGCGTCAGGTGATATCTCAAACGTATCAAGCGGGTTCATGGCCACATTTTTACACGGTAAATAGCTGTCATCACTGAGCAAAAGCCCACACGACTCCAATGGCTCACAGGCTAGAGCGTGCGCCAAAATATGCTGCTTAACCATGGTTGGTTACCTGAATTTTGCTGCAGACGGGAAGCCGCCAAACGGCAGTGGATTATGCGCGCCGAACCGCAATTTACAGCTGGTCAGGCGCTTACCGCAGCGATCGCATGCGGGGTCAGATGTGGGCTTATCTTTAATGTCGGCAACCGGACCACCGGTATACCCACAGTCAGCGGAGCGATACTCACTAGGGCAGATGTCAGCCAGTATTGGCCGGCATGGGATGATCGCCCCATCAGTCTCACAAGGTAGCGCCAACTCATAGGAGACGGTCTCGCGAGTCTGTTCAATCATGCGCTCTATCTCAAAGCGCAATACCACTTCCTGCGTCGGATCTGCATTGGCATTCCCCTGCGGGAAATTCACGGCATCTAGAAAGCGAGCATATACTTGCCGGCGAGTCACTATCGCGCCGACCAGATCATCAAACTCAGCATTAAGCCCAGTAAGAAGCCCACCGACATTAGCCAGAGTTAGCTTGGGACGATTACTGGTTCCCTTGGCATTGCCCTCAAATCCAGAGCCAGATACCGGATATGCCACATAGGTTTTGGCGCGCCATACAACCGGCTGCCGCAGCTCAGTCATGCCGGCATAAAACCGGTATACATCACCACCAAATGCCGTCATGTCCACGTCATATAAAACGAGCAGCGCATCTTGTTCAATGCGTGCCGTTTCAAAAACCATGGCGTTGCTAATTTCTCTCACAGCACCACCTCATCAAATTCTGCGCTGATCTCCTCATAGGTGTTGTAGCTTTTACGTGACCACTTCCGACATACATACCGGCCTTGCTGCCATGAATCCGGCGGCGTCCACAAAAACGCACGCACGGCACCATGATCAAACAGGAAATCATGTATAGCCGTAATGCGGTCCTTCGTACCTCGAAACTCAACGCGGTACTTGGCCAGCCGATGATTTATCCCGTCTGGACTGCGCTGCTCATAACCATCGCCAAACTTAACCGCATTAACACGTGGCTCGTGATTGGCCTCCATGGAAGAACGCGGAGCCCAGCCAAAAGTATGTAACGCCACATTAGCCTCCATAAAAAAAAGCCCCGACTATATAGACGGGGCTAAACTTTATCCTGCCAAAATTCCTCCTGGCCTAGTTTCATCAACCATGGCCATTTGGGCTATTTGATACATTTGCTGTTTCATATCCTCAGACCACGACGATAGCTGTGACTGCAGGCCACCGTCACCGGACGTTTGAAACGTGTTGTGCAACGTGATCTGTACCGTACGCTGGCCACTGCCTAGCATCTGAGCCGTATCACGCCGACTAACAATCTGAGCCGGCCCCATGACAAACTCTGGCCCCACCTCCCCAGCAATACCAAAACTACCGCTAGGAATGTACCCGCCAGAATCAAACATACCGGCAAAAGACGGAATATCCGGTATCAAGTCCCCGAGTCCAGGAGTAGTTGCTGTTCCGATGCCACCACCAAAGCCGAAGAACGACATCGCGCTACGAGCCACCCATGCTTTTACCGTCACTTCCATCAATGTCTGGATCATGGTTTGCAAGATAGTGGCAGATGCACTACGCATCACATCTGACAAACTTTGCGTCCCCATAATCAACCCAGTTAGCGAGTTGGCCGTTCTATCGGCAACCGCGTTGATGGCATTGAGTGATGCCGCATGCCACGCAGACTGCGACTTAAACATGGACTGCTGAATCTCCAGCTCCTGCGCAGCCCCTTGCTCGGATATCTGCTGCATTTGATACTGGTATTGCTGCTTCGTCATCACACCATCGCGGTAATAGGTGTCATACAGCGCTTTCTTTTTGGCCAGCTCATTTTGCAATGCTTTTAACGGGTCAAACTCACCTTGAAGGGTATCTAGCTGGCTAACCGATGCATATGACTTCTCCTGAGCTAAACGCTTCAAAGCATCTGTCCTAGCCCTTACCATCGCTTCCTGAGCTTCTTTGGCAGACATAGCACCGACCTTCTGCAGCTCTTGAATTTCCCTTAGAGCCTCGGCTTGGTCTCGCTTGATCGCTGTAACCGGAGAGTACTTACTTACCAGCGCTAATCTCTCACGAGCAGCATTCTCTTGAATCAACGTCCGCAAACTTTCTGTTTGCTTAGTGCTGATTAGCTTGGCCGCATCGTAGCCTTTTATCTTATTCAGCTGCTGCTGCTCATGATCGGAGATTTGAGCAACCCGGCTCATGGACTCCTCGCGGATCCGCTTAATTTCCTCCTGCGCCTCTTTGGCAGTGCTTTTAGATAAACGGATCCCCTCTTGCTTGGCTTTATTGCTAGCCTTTATCGCCTCCTGCTGATCAAAAAGCGCCTCTGCGCTTTGTTTGATTAGCTGCACTTCTCTTGGCGTCGCATCAGGTAGCTTATCCGTCCACTGAGCAACATAGCGCTGCTTATCTGTCATTTTGAGCAGCTCAGCTTCTCGCTGCAGCTTTGACAGTAACTCATCGGCACCAGCAGACAGAGACATCATTGGCGTGTTTGAAAGCGCTATGCGCTCCTGCAACAAACCATTGCCGGTTTTAATAACCTCGTTCACCTTAGCTTGCAAACGCGCAGCAATACCGGTTTGCTGGTTGTTTTTATCCAACTCAACAAAGTTATCCGCCAAACCTTGCGTCTGCTGCGCAGTGATCATCTGCAGCGTCGACTCGGATTGCGATAGTTGCTGATTGGCCTTAGCCAGCTTCTCTTTCAGCACCGCAAGCCGATCAGCATACATCTGCTGCAACTCCGGAGACTCCGTCAGCCCTTTGGCCCGCTGCATCGCTTGCTGTTGACGCTCGACCTCTTTGGCTGCCTCTTTTGCTTCACGAGTCTGAATCTGAATTGCCTGGCGAAGTTTTGCTGCCGACGCGCCCAGCTCGATATCATTCATCTTCCTGATTTTATCGACAGCCACATCAGCACTACCGGCAAAATCAATCAGCTCTTGGTTAGCTCGTTTAGTGTTTTCTGCATAGCTATACCATCCGGCCGCACCAACCGTTAATGCAGCAGTTACAAGCCCTAACGGACCACCGACAAAAGCAAGCGCAGCATTGCGCGCGTTAGCCACTGATGCAAATATCCGCCCCGTCACAGTTGCCTGTCGCTGCGCCTGTTGCAATGCCAATGTGCTAGTCTCGTTGCGAATCAGAGCAGCAGTGTGCGCATCAATCGCCTGCTTTTCAGCATACAACGCCGTCCGGATAACCCCTGACTGCGCCGCCATCTGCGTGCGAATAGCGGTTCTGGTTTTCTCCGATTGCGCTGCAGCCAACTGCGATGCAAGATTACTTTGCACCGCCTGAGCGGCTTGTCGCTCAGCTACGGCTTGAGCACGCAGACGCTCACTGCTCATCGCCGCGGCCGCTGACTTCTCCTTAAAGCTAGCGGCTGACTCTACGTTCTTCGCTGCCAGCTCGCTGCCAGCCGTCCATGCTGCGCGAGAACTGTTTGCTACACGAACTAGCCCCTGCTGGACTAATAAGCCCAACGCCGGCAGCGCCACTTTTTCCGCTGAATCAGCGATGCTGTCAAAGTTAGCATTCAGCGCGTTAACTGACTCGGTAACGCCTTGCACACCGCCGCGCATCGCTCCATCGAGACGAGTGCCAATACTTAGCGACAACGCCTCCACAGCTGAACTCAACGAGAGAATATCTCCATTGAGATTATTAGTACGGGTTGATGCCTGATCGTAAGCTGTCGATGTACCAGTTAACTGACCAGTCAGCTCTTTCATCAACTCTTTGTTCTTAACCAGAACAGACGCTGCAGTGATGTTTTCCCGTCCAAACATCTGCACCATCTGAGCGGTACCCATATTCTTTTTCGCCAGATTGTCTAGGGCACCAGATAACCCAACGACCGATGGCCGTAGGTTTCGATCTGTCGCAGTATCTAAAATCAGCAGGATGTTACGCAGTGCGGTACCAGCCTCACCGCCTTTGATTTCAGACTTGGCCAGTGTTTGAATTGCCGCGTTCAGCTCTTCAAATGGCACACCTGCTTGTGCGGCAGCAACACCCCCCCCTTTGATAGCTTCAGTGGTTTCCTGAATCTCTGATGAACCGTATTTGGCCCCAGCAGCCAATACGTTGATATAGCGATCGGCCTGCTCTGCGCTGGCACTGTATTGGTTCAACGACAACGCCAGTGCCTTGGTTGCATCCGGCAGCGTCATGCCGGCCGCCTCAGCCAATGTCACTGCGCTTTTCGTGGTTTTCGTCAGCGCCTCATTGGATTCGAGCAAATCAGGCTTGGCCGATGCCATCAGCTTAAATGCCTCAGCAGCCTGAGAGGCAGATAGCGTGGTGGTTTGTCCAATCAAACGAGATTGCTTATCCAAAAAAGCCAACTGTTCACCGGTAGCGCCGGTGATCGCTGACAGGTCGGATAGAGATTTGGTATAACCGCGCGTATCACTGATCATGCGGTCAAATGTAACGCCAGCCACCAGCATGCCGGCGTATGATTTAGAAACATCGAGGATGCTATCCCGCAGCCGCTTATAGCACGCATCGGATTCTTTCGCGGCAGAGTCAATCGTAGAGTGAGTGGCCTTAACCTTCCGCTCCGTGTTTTGAAATGCGTCAGACATATCACGCTGATAGGTCGCCGCATTGAGGCGTAGCGCCACAGACAAACTGGCAATATCAGACATAGTTAACTCATTATGCTAGCCACTGCCGCACACTGTGCATCTAGCGAAGATGCCTGCAAAAAAGTGTCGCTCGGCTCAGTGGACGTTGGATAAGAAGGTGGCGGGGTATCGACTTGATGATCTGCAGCTGAAATCCGAAAGTAGGCCAACCAATGGGTTAGAATGGCCGGAGGAAGATTGGCTATCAACGAGACATCAGGCTGGCTGAAACGGTCAGCCAGCGCGAACAATGTCATCAGCTGGGGACAGCTTCTTAGTTTTTTTCAGCTTCCTCGAGCGAGCCATTGCTCATTCGGTGCAGAGTATTAACGGCATCGATCAGTTCAGCATTGGAGCGGCTGGCCAGCAGCTCTTCCGCCGTTGGCAAATCACCGTCCGGATAGGCCGTTCCGTCCGGCTTGCATAATGCGCCCAGCACCAGTTCAGCTGCAGCCAACGCCTTTTCTTGTTCTGTTTTGTTCTCGTTCGTCACTAGCGCAATGTAGTCAACTTGCACAGCAACAGGCACCGCTCGAACGGTAGTCTTACTACCGAACAGTGAGACTTCTTTTACGACGCGGTTATCGGTCAAAAGCAGTGATTTAATAGTCATGTCGCACACCCTTACGCTTTAACTACAGCCGGCGAAGCTTTCTTGCTCCACTGGATATCGTTTTGTTTACCTTTGACCAGAATGCTGATCACCTTATTGGCTGGTGCCTGAATCTCTGCCATCTCCCAGCCAGCGAGAGAAATCAAGCTGGTAGAAATACGACCATTCGGCATTTCAATTTTGAATTTGACCGTTTGACGGGCTTCGGCTGCATCCAGAAATGCTTGGAAGTCTTCATCGCCTGGGTTATCAATGAAACCAAACTCTTTCTCTGGCCCTTTTGGCAGATCCGCAATCGCTTGGTCTTGGGTATCTAACAACGTGGTGCAATCGACAAAGCCACCCACGGCACCTTGCTTACCGACTGCGGTACAGTTCGTGAGAGGCTTGAGTGCGGCATCTTCTGCCGTGTCAGCTCCCCAAGAAACCTTGGTACCCGCAGGTAACATGGCATACTGAGATGATTTTTTTGCGCTCATACTTACGCCTCATTATGTGTAATTAAGAAATCTCGGATCCGGCACCACACAGCATCACTGTGGTCGTAATCCTCAGTGAATCCGCCACGCGCAACATACTGCACTGGGTAACCATCAATTTGGGCATGCGCCAACCCCACCCATGCCTGCAGCAGGAGCTTTTCGGTTTCGATGGTTTTTAATCGCGAAGGGGAGATGATTTTGAATTGGTAACGCTGGGTAATGATCGACACATCCGCGAGGCCAGTATCCGGCTTAAACTCGCTGACCACCTGATACACGATGCACTCATTCACATCATCAGGTCGTAACAGCGGATACACCGGTAGTCCCGTCAGTCGCTCGGCATCATTTTTCAAATGCACATCGAGCATACATTCACCTATTTGTTTTTCGCTGCAATTCTCCGCTGCGCTCGCACAATACCCGCACCTAACTCGTCACGAAGAGTCTCTTCAATCTGCTGAATATTGCTATCCAATGCTGGGCGGATAAATGGTTTTGCCATTTGTTTTGACGTTCCGTATTCCTGCGCACGAGCTTTGATGTAATGAGGCGCTTTCATCTGTGGGCCAACACGTATAACCCGTTCGCCATCCTCTCGGATTGAGCGGATTTTTATCGTATCCCGCATATGCTGGCCGTGATTAGACTCGTCATAGCCAGCAGACTGACGCATGGCTTCATGCACTGGTCGCATAGCTTTACGCCCCGCTCTAGCAAGCACTCGGCTTGCCACCTCATCGCCTAACTCATCCAGCGCTTGGCTGAGAGCTGACAGTCCTTCTATCTGAATATTGATCATCAATTACATCCGTCTGAGCTCGTAGTAACGTCCGATCGAGAATGCTGTTATCAATACTAATTACGTGGTAAGCAGTATTAAGAATTACCACTCGATCACTGGGTAACACGTCATTTCGTTTGCGCAATGTAAGAAGATATACAGAGATGGTTTTGTCTTGCGCTGTAGCAATTACAGAAGATGAACTGATAAATCGGACATCACACCACGCACGCCCCACTTCACCCCATGTTGCTGGTAATGGTGCGCCCGTTGGATCCCGACCAGATTGCTTACGTTGAATGACTGCGCGGTACCGGAGATCCCCGGCTCTTAATGGTTTCATAATCCATAAAACCGATAAAATTGCAGAATGTCTTCCGCTGCTAGCGGCATGACGGACGTCGCATCATTCTGACTGACGGCCTCACGATTCGAATACCAGTGCCCAATCATCAATAGCATCGCAGCTGTAATATCGGCATCAAGCAACAACGCATCTTCATCCTGAGCAAACCCATCATCAGACTCACTCTCATAGAGTTTTCGGTCCGTCTTCTTTTCTACGAATCGAACTGCAGCTGATATGTATGTGTTGAGCAGCGTATCGTCATCTACAAAGTTTGGCTCTATACGGCAATGCTGCTTTACCAACTCCAAGCTCAGCATGGAAACCCCCGGTGTTATTTTCTTGCTTTACGACCGGACGATGCAGGGACAGCTTGTTCTGGCGCCGCATCACCATCTGACGATGATTCATGGTCTGTTCCTGCATCATTAGATGCACCGTCACCCTCTAGGCTTGGTTCTATGCTGTTACCATCTATGTCAATGCCGACGGCATAGCCCTTGGCCACCAGCTCTCTAGCATGCAGTTCGTCCGTCTCAAACTCGTCGCCTTCACACACGACGTTGCGCCCCACCAAAATGGGTCGGCAGGCTTTCATCATGGCCATAATCACATCCTGATTGGGCGGCACGCGGCCGCCCTTGAAACACTAAAGGGTTACTTAGACGCAGGTGCCGGTACGGTAAAAGAGCCATAGATAAAGGACTCTGGACGCTTCACCGCCAACGCCAAACGCTCCTCACAACGGATAGAAATCATGTTTTTCTCGAAGTCATCCGCGTTCTCGGTACTGATCACCACGTTGGACTCTTCGCGGTCAAACAGCTGAGCGCCGGCATTGAATGCACCGGTCAGGAATTTGCCTTTAAACGCTGCAGCTTCCGTAGCGACCACCGGCAACCCCCACAGGGTTGGCCCAGCCAAAGACGCCGGATTCGCAAGGATGTAACGGCCCAACGAGTCTTTGGTAAGCTCAATCTTGGCCCAATCAATAAAGTGCAAAACGTGTCCGGATGCAGGGAAACGAGCTAACTGCGCCTGCAGCATCGCTAAACGCAGATCATCAATGCCGTTTTGCTCAGCCACTTCAAACTCGGCTTTATAGGCCGTCGCTTGCGGGATGATGCCGTGTAGGTGAGCACCTGAGCCGTCACCGAACAAAATCTCCTGCTCTTCCACGTACTTCAGGCCATAACGCATTTCGGCATCAATCGTGGACTGCAGCTGGGCAAAGTCATCCAAGATCTGTTTGGACGCTTTGAACATGTGAGCGATGGTGGTCACCGGTGTGATTTTGGTGTTGAACTCAATACCGCTGTACGGCTTGGTGGTATTTTCCGGTACCGCTGCCGCGTTATTGGTAAAGCCGGTCTGCTGTACCCAGAACACCGCGGGAGAGCCGGTACGCCCCGGCGCAATCAGATCACGGATAAACAGGCGCTGCTTAGGTGCAGTATCAATGCCTGGCAAACGATGCGGCTCAACAACACCTTGTGCGACACCGCTAGAAGTCAGCGCTGATTTAACGGGGATACTAAGGCGCTTGCCACCTTCAGCGGCACTAGCAAACATCTTCATCGCTTCAGCGGAAACAACTTGGTGACCGACCGATTCAATTACTTGCTGGGCATTCGCCAACGGCATATTCGCAACGTGCTGCTCCAACTCACCCAGAGAGGCTTTCAGCGTTTTTTCGGCTTCTTTCAAGGCATTGAGTTCGACAGCCATCTTATCGACGGACTCTTTGGTCTGCGCTGACAACTGGCCATGTTTCTTGGCTTCGCTCAACGCTTCTTCTGCTTTGGCATTGAATTTAGAAGACGCATCTTCAATGCTGGCGGTAACTTTTTTCAGGATTTCATTTACTTCAGACATAAGCTCTCCGATATATCAGGCAGCCGGAACCAGAGTGCTCAGCGCAGACTCAAGACCAGCAAGAATTTCAGGGTTTATTGTTACGGCAGCGTCATGCATACCGTCATTGGTGGGGGCAGCGCCCGGCATGCTCCCCTTCAAGGCTTTCAGTAATCGCCGGCGTTCGGCGCGTGGGGTATTAGCTTTCGCGAGTAGCGCATCCAATTTGCGCAGCGCTGCGGCAGGGGAGTCAGGTTCACCGAGAACGGCATCCGCATCTAACAATGCATCAGCCATCCCCTTATCCACGGCATCCGCTCCACCGATGTAGGTTTCGTTATCCATCATTGCCATGATTTCGGTACCGCTTAGCCCACTGCGTACGCTGTAGATGTCCTGCATTGCACGATCAAACGGCTCCATGTCTTGGGCGACACGCACCAAATCATGCCGGTTACCAACGGCTGCAACCCAGCAGTTGTGGATCATCAGAAAAGCAGCGCGACCGATTTTCAGCTCATCGGCCGCCATGGCGATAATGGAAGCGGCACTTGCAGCAATGCCGATGACTTTTACTGTGACGCGCCCGCTGTACTCCCGAAGTTGGTTATAAATGGCGAGCCCTTCGAACATGTCGCCACCGGGCGAGTTGATATTGACGACCACATCAGCGCCGCCCATGGCACGCAGCAAACCGGCCATTCGTTTTGCCGTCATGCCCTCGCCCCAGTAATCCGCACCAATGACATCCAGAATGGAAATCGTGTTTTCATCATCGGATGCTGCCGCCTGCAGAGAGCTATTCCAGCGCTCCATGGCCACCGGCGACAACTCACACGAGACGCGCGCGCAGGGGCGACCCGCCGGCGCCGCCGGAAGCGTTCGTTTAGTCATAAGGGAAAATCCTATGCGTTGTTTTTCAGCGGGGACTGTTCCGGGGGAAGATCAGGGAACAGGAAGTTGTGCAGTGCGAGCGACTGCAGGTTGTTCTTCTTCAGGTCTTCAAGCGGTGTGAGGTTAAGTTGCACGGTATAAATGTCCCCGCCAGGGATTGGCGGCAGATTCTCTAAACGGCGCACATCATTACGACTCATCCAACCATTTTGCAGGGCCGTGGTGTAATACGCCGCTCGCCCAGCACTGTCTGCGCGTAGCAAGCCCTCCACGGAGAACTCGGCAAAATAGTCCTCATCATCGCCCAGCAAACAACGGGCAATCTCTTGCTCAATATTGACCAGAAGTGGACGTAATGTGTTTGTCAAAAACAGCAAATTCATGCCTTCAACACTGGACGCCCAACTGCTTTGCTTAGTCATGTGCCCAACCATAAATGGCGGGATCCTGAACCAGCGGCAAATTTCCTCGATACTAAAGGCGCGGCTTTCCAGCAACTGCGCCGCCTCCGGATTCATGGTCACATTCTGGTATGAGAGTTTATTCTCCAATACCATCAGCTTTCCTGCGTTCTTGGAGCCAATAAAACTCTGCAGGCTTTTGCGCAAGCGCTCTCGCTGATCTTTATTCAGCGCATTTTCTGACGATAAAAAGCCCGTGCTCTGCAATCCGTTTTCAAATATTTTTGCAGCCGCCTCATCTACCGCCATTGCTGCACCAAACACATCAATACCGGCCTGTGTTGGCATCAAACCACAAATGCCATCTAAACCGAATCCGCGTATGTGCATCACCAACTCGGTAGGAATAACACGCTTTGCGCTACCTTCGGTGTAGGTGTATTCGAGGCGGCCATTGTCTAAGCGCTTAACCACCATGTTTTGCGGCAGTAACGGAACCAAAGCTACCAGTTTGCGGCCAATCATTTTCTTTTCGACAAAGGCATTGCCACGTAAACAGATGCTGGCCACCACCATCAGCATGAAGCGTGATGGTGTCATTTCGATATTAGGCCGTCGGCAAAGCACTTGATACGCAGGATGCTTTAGCGCTAATACCCGAGAGCCATCCTCTCGCCGCTGATACACCTTTAGCGGCAATGTGGATACCGACTCACTGAGCAACCTTACGCAGCTCCATGTCGTAGACAACCGCATGATTTTGTCAGTCGTTACCACCTTTCCACTTGAGCTGGTACCAAACCATTCGTCCCAGAATGATCCGGTAGTTGTAGTGACTGGTACACCCAACCAATTTAAAAGGGCGCTTTTCACGCGCCCCGGTTGTTTAGTTTTGGCCATTACACACCTACGATTATCGGATCATCAAAAAAGCCCTCGACGTCACCATCGTCCAGTTCAACACCTTCAGCAGCACCAATTGCCATCGCTGCGGCAACAATGCCATCAATACGACCGGTACTGCGTTTCTTGGCGAAGATACGATTGTTCTTTTGATCAGCTTCGGTTACTGCTGACGCGGCATTCCAGCGAAGACACGGATTTGTTTTTATTGTTATGGACTCGTCATCTAACAATCCCTCAAACAACTCAATCGAGTGAGGCATCCACAATCCTGAGTCTTGGGCCTTGAAAAAGCCCTGCCCATGAGGAACCAACGGCACCATAACGCCAGCCTCATCCAACTCTGGCTCGAGGTACTTAATCCGATACTGGTCAAAAGCGATAAGTCGTAGGTCAAATTGTTGCGAGAGCTCTGCGATCCGCTCAGCGACAAAGGCATATTTCACAGCCTTGCCCGGTGGTGCATGCATATGCCCTTTTTTAACCCACACGTCATAAGGTACGCGGTCAGTTTTAGCGCGGTGCAATAACGTATCTTGCGGAGTCCAAAACTCAACAGCCAAGATTTTTTTCTTTGGGAAATAGAGCGCAAGTGCGGTTAAGTCTCGTGTACCAGACAAGTCGAGTCCGCCATAACATTCCTCACCAGCCAGCTCAATGAGTTCAAAATCTTTCTCTCGAGCCATCCAGACATCACTGCTCATCCACGGATTATCCGCATCTACCCATTGGCAGAAATTAAGACGGCGAACAATGCTCTCCTTGGCCGGCATACCGCGCGCCTGTGTGACCTGTTCACGCAGATATTTATCCGTAAATGTGTAACCCAGTGACGGGTTAGCCTTCCCCCAGCACGATTCATCTTTGAAAGGGTCATCCCCTTCATCCAGCGAGCAGATAAACGAAAAGAAACTGTCGTCCTCTTCTGTGCCTGCAGCGATTTTTCTTCCGTACTCATGGTAGTCATAACAAACACTGGTTTTGTCATGTCCACTGTTGGTGATTAGGAACATTAGTGCCTGACGCCGACCTTTTGTCCCCGCCCGCATCATCTCAACGACGGTATTGGTTTTGTGTTCATGGACTTCATCAATCAAGGCACAGTGCGGTCGCGGCCCCGATTGCCCGTCATCAGAACTGATCGGCTTAAAGAAAGAACCCGTCTGCAGATATGCCAAGTTCCATGTATTAAGTCCTGCACCGGATTTAACCAACCGAGTAGACAATGCAGGCGACTGATCCACCATCGCCACCGCATCTCGGAACAAAATCATTGCCTGGTCTTTTTTGGTCGCCGCGGCGTACACCTCGGCACGCGGCTCGTTATCGGCCACCATGCAATACAAGCCAACCCCACCTGCTAATGGTGATTTGCCAGAGCCTTTACCCGATTCGATATAGCTCATCCGAAATCGGCGGGTACCATCGCTGGACTTCCAGCCAAACAGTGAGCCAACAATGAAGCACTGCCACGGCAGAAGAATAAACGGCTTCCCCTCATGCTCACCGCCGTTGAGCTTGAGTACCTTGGCAAAGAAATCGATAACACGATTTGCTGCATCGACATCCCAAACCAACCCACGCGACGGGCCATGTTCAAGATCTCTTAAGTGCCTGCTGCATGCGTTGCGAATATCAGGGCCAGCGAGAATGCGGCCTTCAGTAACATCGCGTGCATACTGTGTTGCCGGATCAGCCGAAGAACTGGCTGAGCGGGTCTTCTTTTTCCTCTCCACCATCTACTTTCACCTTCGTTCGTGCTGCCGGAGTGAGACCAAACTCAACGAGGTAACTTTTGAAACGGCGATCGGCATCTGCCAGCATGGCCACCGCCGGATTTGCCTTAATCAAGAAATCACCCATCTGAGTTTTTGTTGTGTAGGTCCTGCCTTCTATCGCGATAGTTTCACGTAGCTGCAGGATGTCGGCGTAAATATCACACAAGCGTTCTAGGGCTAAAGAGTCAGCCACAGTCAAAACGCCCATGTCGTCTAAAAGCAGGGACACCTTTACCCACGCCATTTTTCCCCAGTCGGTTAAATGCTCTGGAGGACTCGGTACTTCACGTCGTGGTTTAGGCTCATGATCATTGAGTTTTCGATTGCCCGGGTTACCGGTTACCACCTTTAAGTGGGTCGGTTTTGGTCGCCTTCCAGCCATCAGAACCTCCCAGAAAAAAACTTTTCATTTCGCGGTTGTGCGTAAAAAGGAGGACTGGCGGTCGTCAAAGGCGTTTCCCCTGAACTTTTAACCCGCCCCTCCCCAATGCGCGCTTGCACTGAATGGAATGCCATCCTCATCACAGCCTTGAGCTCGGCCTCGCTTCTCTGCCCGTTGCTTTGTTGAGTCATGATGTAACTTGCACAGCCCTTGCCAGTTGCTGGTATCCCAGAACAATTTCTGCGCTCGAGCGATAGCAGCCTTATCGCCTGACTGCAGAGCCTCTTTGAGCCTGTGCGGTTGAATGTGGTCTACCACCGTTGCAGGGGTTATCTGCCCGTGCTCGCGGCACCACACGCATAACGGATGGCTTTTTAGGTACGACAACCTAGCCTTGTTCCAACGACTGCTATAAACGCTTGATGACTTCATGAGTCACTCCTCTTGGAATAAAGCGAGGTGCAATAATCTGCCCACTGCGGGAGCTGGATGCTATTGGCCTAAGCCTGTATAAGTGCAGATGCTCTCCCCGTGGGCATTATCGATGGCTCTCATTGAAAGCCATCTGTAATGCCCTTAGCCGAGCTGCAGCACACCGCTATCTACTGATCCGGAGAACGCAATCAAGCCGCTATAGGCTGGGACATTTTTCCCCGTAGAGTCTTCAAATGCAGGAATCTCGCCATGCGTAATGGTGTATTCTTGCTGCCCTTCTTGTTCTGCGAAGCGCGCCAGCTCTTTGATCTGAGCAAGTGAAAGAGTAATCACATCAATCTCCTGTTTTAGTTACTGAGTTGTATATCCGCTCACATGCAACACCTGCTACTCGAGCGCGGTCAGCTTCTTCTGCCATTGCTCCCGCAACTGCATCAGCTTCGCCGAGCAGCTCGGTGAGCACAGTGATAGAGGCTTCTGCTTTGCCTGCTCCGGCAGCTCCGGAAATCGAGCAGGAGCCACTGGATGAGAACTTAGCCCTGAGGGTTTTGAGTTGCTGCTGCAAGCCACGAGACTCAGCAGCAGCAGCGGCAGCATCACGCTTTGCTTTTTCCAGTTCATCGTTCGCCTCTTTCTCCTGAGCTGCTACAGCATCAGCCCGCCGTTGTTCTTCTGTACGGGCAGCTTCTTGCCTAAGCTGACGCTCTTCTGCATCAGCAGCATCACGCGCAATCCAGCGAGACTGCCACACCTCATTCATGGCAGCTTCGCCTGCGGAGTAACGCCACTCTGAGAAAAGCCACAGCGCCACTACAGCCATTGCGATGGCCAATAATGCACGGCGGCTAATCATGCCGGATACTCCGCACGACGCAGCTCAAAATGAGGGCCATCATAAAACCGCTCATCATCGCTGCGACCATTCTCGTTCCAGTCACCACCCCAGCGAATCTTCACACCTAACTCACTGGCTGCAGAGAACATGGCTTCAGATACCGCAGTGAATGCCTTACGGTCATTCCACGGGATAATTCCAGCCACCAGCGGAGCGCAGTCCACCGCGTGGCCAGTCAGGTGCCGGCTGTTCATGGTCTGGCTCTTGCCGTTGACCACCAGCTGACGCTGGCGAGCTTCGGTGCGCTTACCTTCAATGACTTTAAAGTCCACCTTGGTCAGCTCGATGGCGCGCTTCACCACCTTAACCAAGTCCGGATGCACGCCTCGCAGGTTTTCAAGGCTATGTTTGCCCAAGTAAAAAGACATCATTGCTCCTTTGGTACGTGCTTATTGATGATCCGCAAAGCAAAGATCTGCAGCTGCTTCACGCCGATAAAACCCACCATGCCGCCAATGAATGCAGCAGCGTCAACTGGTATGCCGAACCACTTCATTCCCGATACAAAGGAAAGAGAAAGGGCGCCACATAGCGCCCCCTCTAAAATCATCGTTCGTTTGGTACCGCCGCCGTAGAGAACCCGGATGGCTGCAATGGTGAAGGCAAGACAAAATGAATAGATGGTCGGTGCGTTCTGGTACGCCCAAGCACACAACCACGCCCAAATACTTGGGTCTTTTTCTGGCATATAGCCCTCCTGAGCGCCATCCCGACGAGTCCGGGCAAACCGCTGAATATAAAAGCCACCAGCGACATCACATGGCAGCGAAATAAAAAGGCCCCGCATCAGCAGGGCCACCAACTTTTAATTTCCGTAAAGCGTGTTCAACTCAGTTTTAACCTTCAAATAAGTCTCCTCTTCCAATTCCACCCCGATTGCCTTGCGGCCAAGCTTTAACGCCGCTTTTATCGTAGAGCCTGATCCCATAAAGAAATCTGCGACAACATCACCAGAACGCGAGCTGGTGGCTATGATGTGTTCCATCAAGGCACTCGGCTTCTCGCAAGGATGTTTGCCGGGATATGCCTGAACAGGTGGGAACGTCCATACATCGGTATACGGTACGTTGGCTGTTACTGAGAACGGACGGCGTAGGCTTTCGTACTGCTGCTTCAAGTCTGCATACTGAGCCACCAAGCCACTGTACTCATCACTCAGGGCTGAATAGTGTCTTGCCAGTTCGCCATGGCACTCTTGTAACGCACTGCCTATACCGAGCTCTGCAGCTTTGCTCTTGAATAACTCTTGTAACTGTTGATATTGGCTTTCACTTGGTAACTGCCACTGACTGGAAGAGAACCAGTGTGAACACATCTTGGTGCCAGTTGCCTTGTTAATCTCTGCCGCGCTAATACCCAGTGCTTTACGTGCGTCACTGAAATAGCTGATCAGAGGCTTGAATACCTCTTGCCGTAATGCCTTGCACTTCACCGCATATCCGGACTGCCCTTTGGCATAGCCCTCTGCCCCATAGTGTTCGGCAAAGATGATCCGCTCGGTAGCAGGAAAGAAAGAACGTAGGTCTTCTTTACGCATGCGACGCCAAGGGCCAGACGGCTTAGCCCAAACAATATGGTTTATAACCTTGAGCCGCTGCCTAACCAATATCTCGGTGTCTGCCGCCAAGCGTGATCCGCAGAACATATACAGCGAGCCGCTTGGCTTTAATACTCGCCAGAACTCGGCCAGCAAGTCATCCAACCAAGCAAGGTATGCTGTTTCGTCGTCCCACTGGTTATCCCACGCACAGGACTTAACGCGAAAATACGGTGGGTCTGTTGCTATCAGGTCAATGCAGTTATCTGGAAGGGTTTTGATGTACTCAAGTGAGTCAGCATTCACAAGAGTGGTACTGTTTAAACATACAGTGTTTTTCATGGATCAGATGGGCCTTTTTTGATAGGCTCATATCCGCTTTGTGCACACAAGCGGTGGGCCTTGGTGCGCCCGTGACCTCTACAACGGGCACATGGCTGGTAAATGCTACCAACACTTACCAGCCGCCCATTCCACAGCTAAAACCGCCACCTTACGAGCAGCGTCTAAAGTACATGCCGTTCCCGCTAACATCCTCAGCCAAACCAGCCATAACTAGTTGCGTCAGTATCAACTGACACCGCGCCTCGGTAAGCCCCGTGAAGCGCTCCATATCAGAAGGCGCCACCCAGTTATCACTAGGAAGAAACCGGTAAACGTTTTTCGCAGGAATCGTCATATCTACATGATTTTGCATGTCTTTTTCTCTCGTTGAATTGCCGTGACACACAAGTAACTCTGTCGCGCTAACACAGCAAGTCATTCCGAAAAAAGACACAAAAAAACCCGCACTAGGCGGGTTATATGTCTATGGGTGCAATTCACCACTATAGGTTTTCTATGCTAAATCTGTCCCAAACTCAAATCAAGCCGTCCGGATGGCTAACAATTCTTTTTTTAGACCGCTTTTTGCTAACGCGTCCCACACACAGATAATCTCTTTTATAAGCTCTATGGCTGGCCGCCAATCTCTGGTGAAATGAGTTCGCACGGACGATGGTTTAATATCAGTTCCGGCCACCAGCGCGGCGGTATACTCGGCGACTGTGAACTGCTGCCGCGGATCATTACCGTGCCGTGCCATGTCGTAGCAAATCAGTGGGACAATTGCCATCACGCGATCCCACTTAGCCTCAGAAAGCTTAAAGCCTGCATCGCCGTATCTGGATATGAACTCGCCGATCACCTCTCTGTAGAACACGTTCGCCTGAGCATCAGACAAATAGCCTGGAGCAGCGTAGGCCACCAGCAACCATCCGGACAAATGAGACGGAAGCTTACCCACTGCAGCCAGCACCTTTCCCTTATCCAGCATTTTGCAGATCTTGCGGTCTGCCGTTCCGTCGCCCCCACTGGTTACTTCACCATAGTTTGCCGTTACGCCTTCGGTGGCCATAGTGATCGCTGCAGAGACCGGCCATTTTTCAATATCAACTACCAAACCCATAAATACCCCGGAAACCGATTAATCACTGACTCACATTAGGCAACACTGGTGGCTGTATTTCTGAAACGATAATCTCGCCCTCATACCCCCAGATTTTTGTTACTCGCCCATCCCACATACCGCAGTCTTGCTCGTATAGCGCATCCAGTAGCGCCTTCTCTAAGTTGTCCTTATCCGGAACTTGGCGGTGCGGCTTGCCCACCATGGAGCACTTCTTCTTTTGCGACCACGTTTTAGGCATCGGAATAACGAAAATCACGTGGTAATTCTCAGGCAAACTAACACCAGCAGCGCGCACCTGATCCTTAAAGTTACGGTACTGCAGTACGGGCGGTCTAATCTTCCATTTATCCGACCTTGTCATACGCGGTTTTGTATTTGGTACTATCGGATAGCGCCTCATTCAATCACTCCCAGCGCCAACGCTTTATCCAGAGTCCGAATCACGTGCGCAAGCTGGCTACCATACTGCTTAGCCCATGCGCGCGGATCCCGATGCAATTCATCATGGTGCTGTCGGCACAGCGGGAACGTGAACATGTCATGCGCCTTGGTTGCGGTACCGCCTTGGCCATGCCCGATTAGGTGATGCGGATCATCAGCCTGAGCACCACAACATACACACTGCTGCTTCTTAACCCACTGCGTGTACTTTTCACAAATCCAGCGGATACGTTTCGGACGAAGCATGAATGATGCTGGTGGCTCTGGATCGGTGTTCAAGCGCTTAACGGTCTTTTCCGTGCGCTCAATAGGCAATTGCTCTGCCTGATCATCTTGTTTTGCTGGTGGCATTTGCTCTACTGCAGCAAGAAAGTTTTGATGTCCGTATTCAATAACATTACGAGCCTTGGCCACGTAATCTTCACGTTTTTCAGGAATCAAAAACCGCTCAAAGTAGTTCGGCTTGTCACCAAGCTTTAGTGCCTTCTCTGGCTCTGGCTCTTTGAATCCGGCCATTGTCGCAAGCATGCTCTCAGGTAAGTGCTTGTGGACTCCACGGCTAACTGCAAACCACAGAACCTCATATAGCGACATGGGTCTGCCGGCCGAGACATCCAAGCAAAGACGCATTGCGTAAATGACATACTGACGGCGAACAGCAAGCAGCTTCTCTGTTGCGCTATCGATATATGCCGCATCGATTTCATGAGCCGCGGAGCAAGGATCGTGGTACCAACACACTGGTAGCGCACCAGCAGGAGTTTCCCACCACGTTTTTTCTGGGTGACAGTAATCGTCATCGCACAGATGGTGCAGGTGACACCCATTTTGGCGAGTATTGATCAGCCAAGTTTTCATGCCACTGGTTCCGCCGCATGCGGCAAACACATCATCACAAGAAAAGAAATCCGTCATCTCCGGAGACGCTTCCAAGCACACATCAACCTCTCCGGCGTCTGCGCGCTGCATGCTGTCCGGAGCAAGAGTAACCAGAACCTTTTTGCCATAAAATTTGGTCACCGGTACCGGCATTTTCAGCATGATTAAGCCCAGATCAGACTGGGCATGTACGGGTAACAGATAGGTTTTTTCAATGCGCACGGATCAGATACCTCCGAGCAGCCAGCAAAACAGCAGGTTCATGCCGACACATGCAGCAGCGCCAGCTATCACCCACCCACAAACTTCAACAGCACTAGGCGTTTTTTTAAGATCTATCACGCAGCCACCTCCACCGAATTATGATGCGCAAGAACCCCCACCAGCTCGCTCACGCTGCCTCTAGATGTGATTTTTGAATTAATGCATCGACCAACGGATACCGGCTTAAAATCAAACCCATGGAATATGCTGCGCGTAAGCTCTGTATCTGACTGAGTGAGAACCACACAACACCCACGCTCAGCTGCTGTATGCAACTCACGACTAAGCTTTTCTTGCATTACGATGCCAAAGCCTTTTTTGTGGTACTGGCAAAATGCAGATGTCTTTGACATCGGGATGTATGGTGGATCCGCATATATCAGCGAGCCTTGCGGCGCGCGCTGGATGGTGTCTGCAAAGTCAGCCACATCAAAGTTAACGTCACATTCTCGGCACTTTGCTGCAAAGGCGCGGATCTCGGCTTCTGGAAAGTAAGGTTGCTTGTAACGCCCAAACGGCACGTTAAACCCATTACCGCTGTATCGGCATAGGCCATTAAAACCGTGACGATTGAGGTACAAGAACTGCGCGGCACGTAAAATTGGACTACGCATAGCACCGTTAAAGTTACGGCGGATCTCATAGTAGTCGTTCTCGTTGTTGTGCTTACGGAATAACTCTTTAGCTACAGCAATCAATCCATCCGGTGCATCCTTAGCTACATGCATCAGCAAGATCAGGTCAGGATTAATATCGGTCAGTATGTATTTCGGAAAATGAGTGTTCATGAACACGGTAGCAGAGCCCACAAAGGGCTCCACCAAACACTCGGCACCATACTGGGTGAAAGTGTCATTCAGCGTGGCCATTAAGCGGCCTTTGCCGCCTGTCCACTTCAGGAAGGATTTCATTTCCGCACCCCGCGCGCAGCTCTGCAACGTGCTGCCAACTCGCTCATTTTCCGAACTGCTCTCAGATCATCATCCCAGCAACTAAACTCATTAGCCGGTACCACCTCTGCAGCAGTAACTTGCCGCGTCATAACAAAAATCAGTGCCACGGCCACCAGCACGACTACAGTTAAAAATCCAGCAAACATCAACATGCGATTCCCTCCGCAAAATAGTAAGTCCGTGCCTGTGCAGTCTGGCTTTTCTTCACCACCCCATCAGCACACAGCTCCGCGAGATCAGCAGCAAGGACAGGCTCACGCAAACCGGTCTGCTCACACAGTTCTACCGCAGTCCAAGCCTTTCGCTTGCTCCGAACAACATTGAGCAAAAACTCAATCCGGATATTTCTAATACTCACTGCAATACCCCCTTGGCTGCTGATGTGCGGGCGCGAATTGCTGCCAGCATTGAGTCACCCAACATCCGGTACCGGCCATCAACGTCAGCGTGCTGGGCTACACCGGCTGGGCGATGTTTGTTTTCTAACTGAGCCACTGGTGAGGGCACAGCCTCTCCGGACAACAGTTTTTTCTCCCACTTCCGAAGTAGATTTTTTGCAGTCTTACGAACCTCTGCAGCGGTCTGGTTGTAGCGGTACATTGAGCGGCGCATATCCAGCACAATCCAGTACATCACAGGCGATGACCACGGGTATGCCTCTGGGCTGCTGTAGTCGTGGTGGTTTGCACAGAACCGGTCAAACTCGGCCATCACATCGTCCAAGCAAGGCAAACCACACTGGGATGCTGAGCATGAGTTACACCAAGAAATAAACTTACCTACGCTGGGCCAAAAATCAGTCTCAGCAGAACGAGCCACCCGCATGCCTGCCGCCAGCTGCTCTTTGGTTGTGATCCCGTTTTCAGCGAATGCCAAAATCCACTGGCGTTTAGTCGCTGCCTCATCAGATGGATTGCGAAGAACAGTGCTAGATGCGGCAGGAAATATCTGCTTCAGGTTTCGGAACAGAATATCCACCAGCTGCTCAGCTTGAGGGTTTACAACTCGACCAGCGCGTTCATTGTTTGCTGCTGGCAACAAGCTAGAAAGCAAGCTCGCATCGCGGTTCTGAATTGCTTTGGTCAGGTTATTCACAGTGTTTCCTCCCATCCTTCAACGCTATTCCAGTGTCCTTCGCTCACATCCACCACGGCTGGCAAATTAGGCGCCAAGCGCACTTTCAGGTTGTCCCATTGCTCACGTAGCTTGCGAGGGCTGAGGATGTTCTTGCACCAGAAGGCATCTGAATTTGCAGCTCGAAACAACTCGCAGATCTCGCGATGAGAGCGCCCGTCAATCTGGCGCATGAGTCGAACCTCGTTCGCCCACTCAGGCCAGTTAGGCTGCTTAGCAGTTGGGTTTAGAACTTGCACTCGGCTGAATAGCCACTCCGCGCATTCCAAATCATCCTGAGTCCCCCAAGATTTGCCGCTTGGTGTGCTAACCGCAGCGTCCGGATTGCGGTTTTTTGATTGAGGCTGAACAGGAACAACCGCTGATGGCTCGTCGAGGGATTCGACAGAATTCCGCGACAAGAGAGATTTATTCTCTGTAGTAATCTCTGTTGTATTCTCTGTAACATTGGCTCTTTTTGACCCGTTCAGAGCGGTTCTTTTTAGTCCCCTTGAACGGTCAATTTTGGTTTTGTCGATTAGGTCAATTTGAACCGATGCACCGTGCTCCCCATGAGCCGCTTTACTAGGGCTGGTAGCCTCATCACGCAGAAGCTCACTGTCGTAATTAATTGCGTAATAATTGATCATGTCGTGGTTGGATTTATTCAGCTTCTCAACGCTCAATACGCCAAGTTTCTTCAGGTTTCCAAACGCACGTTTAATCGTTGACTCGGAGTAAAACGGCAGCTGCTTTTGCCACATGTCAATCGTGTTGTATATCCAGCGGCGACCATCGTAATCAACGCCAGATGTGGTTTCGGTAACCCAATACTGAATTTGCTGCAGTAACATCGCCTCGGGCAAACCAAGGCGCATAGCCAACTCAGGGATCACGACAACAGGACGAGAAGATAACAACAGGCTCACTTTGCACCCCCTAGGTCTTTCTTAACCAGGCATGTGCCAAGCAGCGCATCTTTGATGCGATCGTTAAGCGAGGAAGCCAATGGAGATTTAGACGCGGCCAGCATTGGGCGTAATGATTCATCCCACGCCTTGTTAATCGCGCTCAGGTTGTCGTATACAGCATTGAGGTTGTAATTGGCGCGAGACAGTTCGCCGCGCAAGTACTTGCCATTTAAGGCAGACTCCATCGAGCTAAATGCAGTGATATAGGCTTCTTTGAATTGAGCTGCTCGCTTGCCAGTAAAGCCCATAGCAAGGAATGCAAAGCCGTCACGGGTGATTTGGTATGCGGGACGCTTTTTACCTTGTTCATCGGTATATTCAGCGAACGCAAAATTGCGTTGGCTAAACTCAGAGGAACACTCAAGAGATTCAATTTTGCGAATAACGTCTGCATGACGTTTAGAGAAGTAATCAGCAACAGCTAGAGATGAAGTAACAGCATAACCGTTAACTACATTAATAGCGGGTGCAACTTCGGTAGGGATAGTAGCCATGATGGCCGCCTCGTTATTGAGTTTTTTAAACTCACCACTGCAGACGCCAATCTGACTGGTGGTGAACTGAACGGGGTTGGCGTAACCGGTCAATAACGAACCCGGCGCATCTTTCGATGCCCCCGCCCAGCCCACCATTGACAGGTGTGACAAGGCACTAAGCACAAAAAAACCGCGTAGAGCGCGGATGTGCTCGTTATTGACTTTCAGGACGCCAATCCCGGCTGCAGATTTTGCTGCAACACTGGAACTATAACGTCCAAAAGCCATGGAATCAATGCATACAGAACAGATAGCCGTCATATCAGTTCACCATCAGTTCAGATGCGCAACACCCTGCCACCCATGATGGGCGACGTGGTGTTACACGTGGTTTTGTGTAGGAGTACAAGGTTTTTTCTTTGCCTGCTTCATGCAATTCTTTAAGACGCTTGGCTTGCTCAGCCCAGAACGCGGCCGCCTCCGGACGGTTGATAGCCCATTCACCAGCTGCGTCTTGCTTTGCGTAGTAGTACTGCGCTTTCCCATCGATGCCGAGAACCGTAGATTTCAGGATCGGCTGAATTGGATTGGAATAGGTCTGTGATTGATGCATTGCTGTTGTCTCTCAACGTTTGTCAGTGCTGCGATTACCGGTGGTCGGCCGGCTGCGCGCTGCAAGCATGTGCTCAAGATGTTCAGCTACATGCTGCCCAGCTCGAATAGCCTCTAACACTTCAACTAGTGCGGTGCGAATTTCTTCCGCTGGAGCCAAATCGTTAACAGGCAATCGCAGGGAAGCATCAATAGCTTCGCCATACTCTTTGGAGAAAGAGCCTAACTTCACGTTGAAATCAGGGACGTGTGGTGCAGCGGTATGCTCATTGATCGCGTTAACAACGAAACCTGCAGGGCCAAGCCAAAAATTCAGCATCTCAACCGACAGCTCTCGTGGCATAGCTGCAAAAACTGATGAGCTAATGTCGGCTAAGGTTGAGCGAGCTTCCGGAGTGTCTTTAGAGAACCAGCGGGTAATTGATGATCGATTGCTGGAGATAGCCGCAGCAGATGATGTTTCGCGCAATACCGGCTTTTCCTGAGCTTCATGCAAGCCACCAGCAAAATAGCTTTTTGCTATCAGTTCACAAATAACAGCAATATCTGTGCGATGCTCGAAACGCCACGCCTCATAACCCATCCGCAATACTGTGTGCAGCGGCAGCATATCGGTGCTGCGGCGCCGTTGTTTACCTATAAACATCCTGTTCTTCATTATTTTGATACCTTTGAGTTGTCAGGTGATTGTTGATACTTCTCTGGGGAGAACTCCAACTCACCATTGGTTAAAAAATGCAGCTTCATGGCCCAGTCGTCAGGAAGAACATCACCGGTCGCCTTCTGCCGCTGATAGACCGCAGCAGGAGAGATACCAAGAGCGCGTGCCATTTTTGAGCGGTTACCGAAATGTTTTGCGGCTTCGGTGATCGTCATCTTCTACGCCTCGAAATGTAAGTGTTATTACAATTTAATTTGTAAGCTAACTTTAGTCAATAGAATGTAAGCTAACTTATATTTTTAATTGGACGGGAGCTTTGCCATGGCTGAACTAGAAACCATCGGGCAGCGCGTTAAACGCCTGCGTAAAGCAATGAAAATGACTCAGATTCAGGTCGGTAAAGTGATCGGGATTTCCGGTGTTGCTGTTGGTGGATGGGAGCGTGACGAGTCCAAGCCTAGCGGCGAAAACCTATATCGCCTGGCAAAGCTTCTCGGTGTTGATGAGTCAGTGATCCTGTATGGTGGAAAAACGGAATCTTTTACGAATGCAGTACCAATGCCTACGGCAACAGCAAGGCTTGTCCCTGTGATCAGCTGGGTTCAAGCGGGACAGTGGACTGACACATGTGTGAGTGCACAGATAGATATGGACAGCGTACGCTGGCTAGAAACAACATCAAAAGTATCAGATAGCGCTTTTGCGCTCGAGGTGCGCGGTGACTCAATGACTAATCCGTACGGCGCGCCAAGCATCCCTGAAGGATCTACCGTAGTGGTAGAGCCGCGTTATGGTTCTGTGGAAGAGTTAAACGGGAAAATTATCGTTGCCATGCTGGAAGGTGGCACTGAGGCAACAATAAAAAAACTGCAGATAGATGGCCCGACAAAGTATTTAGTTCCGTTAAATCCAACATATAAGCCTATGGAAGTTAACGGTAATTGCAGAATTGTCGGGCGAGTACGACAAGTTATTACCGAGCTTTAATCATAGTCGGCCCTGCTCAGCTCTAACACCAAGGACTGTTTTTGTTGCAGGGTCGAAATCGCATTCATAGATATGATTTACCCACGCACCAAACCCATTCTGGTACTGAATTTTATCCCCTATGTACGTTAGAGTGCCGGCATCTTTATCGAGCCAACGGTGATGACTAAATTTAGACTCGAGAGTTTTATCAGTCCATTTAAAGCTGTTTTTTGCTAGCCGCTCTATCTCCTGATCACACTTCATTGATGCAGCTAAACTGTTTTTATCTCCCCAGCACTGCAAACTTTGCCGGCATTCAGCTGCAATCTTAACCCTACTCTCAGTCTCATCACTTGATGTACATTTCAGCAACGAAAATACAATAAAAAACGTTCCTAACAAAACGAACAGACCGCCAACAATGCCTAACCCCTGATCCTTTTTCTTTTCCGGAGTAGGAGTAGCAAAAGTAAAGCTTGGATTTTCAACGCCACAATGTGGACAAACGTTAGCCTCCGTTGAGACATCCTTTCCACACTCTCGGCATTTTGTCATTGCCATTGAAGTCATCCTCGAAACATAAAACGCCGACAATTATAACATGCTGTTGTAACTGGATTTTTATATAACAAGAACGCCATCAACTTAGATTCTCGGCAAGAAAATAACTCTTTTGTGTTGACTAAATATAATTATGCTTATATTTTTTATTAAAACGACGGTTACGAGCACTGCTGTGTAACGGGCTCATTCCCCAACCTACACAGGTATCCAGTGCTCTCTTCACAGCAAAGCGCCTTGGCTCGGACTATTCCTTTTAACGGTCAATGGTGTGTAAACCGATGATCAGGACGCTTCGCTGTAGTGAATATTCAAATGGAGCACCGGCCAATGCAGAAGTAAGCGGACAGACCGCACGGAGTCATCCGAAATGCTGAGTAGTGATCAGCAGCCGAGTACCTCTGGTAGCAAGAACAGTCTCTCTTGTCAGGCATCTTCACAAACGAGACCCGGTTACGCAGCTGTATGCCATATCAGCACCGGTCATGAGCCGAAGACATCCAAGGGCATGGGGTTGACCACCGTCGGTTATAAACCCAAACGCATCAACGAGGCGGCGGCTTTTGGGTGATACCGCCTAACCAGTAAAGCCTGTTAGCAGGTGTACTTCTGGTCACGCTCGCTGTGAGGTGAGCACACAACTGAGATTGCACTGCGTGAGGGACACGATACCCCATGGAGTGCCTAGGCGAAAGGCAGCTCAAATCCGAGGCACTTCCCAGCAATGGATGCGCCCTGAGGAATATCGGAGCCTGCTGCTCAAACAGTGCAATCTCAGTTGTGGTGATATCGAGCATAGATGCTGGACGAAACCGCCTGATAACAATTTTCGTTTATGGCGTGGAAACAGGCGCGAGTGACGTGATGGTGCAAGAGAAGACATCACCAGCCACCACAGCAAACACTAAAGGAGTTAGCCGTGAAACAAACACAACAGCAATTCTGCCAGCGCATACTTCCAATAGTTACTGCTGGTGCCAATGGCGAAACTATCGAGTACAAAAGCGGCCAGACATGGGTAGAAAAAGATGGTTCTGGCTTTCACTTCGATGCTGAATATCGAATAAAGCCAACCCCTGCGGTTACCGCTGAAAACCAGCACACACCAGAACCATGGGCCACTGATTACCGCCAATTCACAGGCATAGATGGTATTGATGCATATGCCCAAGAGATTTTTGATTCGAGCGGGAATCCTATCGCCCAGCTTGAATGGTATCCGGTCTATTTGGGTAACGGTGTGACAGGCACAAATAGAGAGGCAAACGCAAAGCGTATCGTCCTGTGTGTAAATGCACTGGAAGGTGTTCCAACCGAAGCATTGGAAGGCGGCTGGACAGCACAAGGAATTTCCGCGTACGCAAAATCTCTCGAGCGAAACCAGAACGATATGGTCGAGTGCCTACTCCGAATTTTGGTTATGGCGCAAGCAGCTGGTGATGAGTCAGAAAAAGACTCAAACAACCCATACAAAGCGTTCCTTTATGAAGCCGGACAATTAGTACGACGCTGCGGAACTGAAGATCAGGTTCGTTCTCTTTCCAATAACCAGTAACCGTAAGGAGTCTGAAATGGAGAATGCGCCACAAAGTAAACCGTTAAAGGCATATTCGGTACAGGGTTACGAGTACGGCTGCATCGTATTTGCAACTAATAGCGCCACCGCAAGACGTGAAGGCGCTAACCAAATCGACTATGAATGGGAAGATATTGAGTCATGCCGCCGCGCACCATGGGCAGATGCCTATGCGCAGGAACGCCGTGTTCCACCGCTAGTGATGATTGATCACGGTTGGTGGTTTGAGTGTTCACACTGTGGGACAAAGGTCAGTTCTGATAGCTCCGATTACGATG